>Ga0207428_10000028_pt1 | contig 242204 bp, 198 predicted proteins | sample RhiMethybrSRZTD1_FD_187600 | JGI IMG/M metagenome (GOLD analysis project Ga0207428, IMG submission 187600) | Populus rhizosphere microbial communities from Tennessee, USA - Rhizosphere MetaG P. TD hybrid SRZTD1 (SPAdes) (version 3) | ecosystem: Host-associated > Plants > Roots > Rhizosphere >...
GCCGGGAAACTCGATGCGAAGAGGTCGTGCCATAGTGCACCGAGGTTCCCTCGGTTGCGGCCGATCGCCGAGGAGTCTCCTTCGCGTAGATGAATCGGTGTCAGAAGTCCCTCGGAATGGAAGATCGGGCATCGCCGCATCCACGAGGAGTGGGAAATGCGGAGCCCAACACAAGGAGCGAAGGTGTGACCCCAATGGGTCCGAAGGTGTGACCCCAATGGGTCCGGTCCCACAAGGAGCGAAGGTGTGACCCCAATGCAATGGGTCCCAAGGCTCACGGGTGAAGAGGCTCAAAGGCGCCTACTTCCCGTCGCGCCTGGTCCCAACCGCGGGCCGTTCCTCAACGTGCAACCCACGCTTGTCGGTGCCGCCGCCCGTGGTTCCGAACACGCCGCCTTCTCCCTCGGCGACGCCGTAGCGGCCGGGGCCTTTGTGCGCGGCTTCGTCGTAGCCGGCGTTGGTGGGGTCGTCTTTCTCGTGGGGAGGGGTGGCGCCCTCGGCGGTGTAGTCGATGTCGTCGTCATCTTTACGAGTGGCCATAATGCAGCCCGACAGTGCAAGCACCGCTCCCGGTCGACGGGCTCATCGATGAGATCCTCACGCTCGTGCGTACCGAGCGGCGCGCGGTCGTGGTCGCTCCGCCGGGCGCGGGGAAGACCACGCGCATTCCGCCGGCGCTGGCAGCGCTCGGACGGACCATTCTTCTGCAGCCGCGGCGTGTAGCCGCGCGGGCGTTGGCGCGGCGCATCGCGACGGAACGCGGGTGGACGATCGGCAACGAGATCGGTTGGCAGATCCGTTTCGAGCGGCGGTTCACTGAGCGCACGCAGCTGCTCGTGGCCACGGAAGGGATCCTTACGGCGCGGCTGCAGGCCGATCCGCTGCTCAGCGATTTCGACGTGGTCATCCTCGATGAGTTCCACGAGCGCAGCATCCACGCGGACCTGGCGCTGGCTCTCGTAAAGCAGGCCGCCGACACGCGCGACGATCTGGCCGTGGTGGTGATGTCGGCCACGATGGACGCGGCACCCGTGGCGGCGTTCCTCGGCGCGAAGGTGATCGAGATCGACGCGCGCACGCATCCGATCGACATCCGCTACGCGGAGCTGCCGATGGTCACGGCCATTCAGGAGGTCGCACGCGACGCGAAAGGCCACATCCTCTGTTTCCTGCCGGGCGCGCGCGAGATCGAGGACGTGCGCCGCGGCATTCCCGGCGCGCTCCCTCTGCACGGATCGCTGCCGGTCGAAGTGCAGGAAGCCGCGCTGGCACCGTCGCGCGAGCGCAAGATCATCCTGGCCACGAACGTCGCCGAGACCTCGCTCACTGTCGAAGGGGTGACGGACGTGATCGACGCCGGCTTGCAGCGAGTGCTGCGCTTCGATCCCGACACCGCGGTCGATCACCTGGTCACCGAGCAGATCTCGCTCGACTCCGCCGATCAGCGCGCCGGCCGCGCCGGCCGCACCGCGCCGGGCCGCGCCCTGCGTCTGTGGGATAAGCGCCTGATCCTGCGCCCGCAACGCGAACCGGAGGTACGGCGCGTCGACCTCGCCTCGCCGGTGCTCGACATCCTGGCCTGGGGCGGCGATCCGCGAACGTTCGAATGGTTCGAGCGGCCACCCGAGCCGCGGCTGGTGGCAGCGATTGAGCTGTTGAGGAGATTGGGAGCTGTTGAGGGGAATCGGTTGACGCCGATCGGCGACCGGCTGCGGCGCATCCCGCTGCATCCCCGTCTGGCGCGCGTGCTCCTCGATGGGGGCGAGAACGCCGTGCGCGTCTGCGCGCTGCTTTCCGAAGACATCCGCAACATCGGCAGCGGCGACGCGGTCACGCTCGCCGATTCGCCGCGCCTCGACTACGCCGTACGCGAGCTCTCGCGGCACGCCCAAGGGAGAGGTCACGTCCGGCGCGCGCTGCTGGCCGGTTATCCCGATCGCGTCGCCATGCGCCGCGAGCCCGGGTCGCTGCGCCTGCTGCTCTCCAGCGGTACCGGCGCCGCACTCGTGAAAGAGAGCGGCATGCACGAGGGCGAGTTCCTCGTGGCGCTCGACGTCAGCGGCGGGCAGGAGGCGCTGGTCCGCATCGCCAGCGTCATCGAGCGCGAGTGGCTCACGCCGACCCACGAAGACGTCGTTCACACCATCAAGTCCGACGGCAAAGTGCGCGCGACGAAGCGCGTCTGGTACGACGCCCTGCTCCTCAAGGAGATCAACGTCCCGCCGGACGCGCTCGAAGCGCATCGCCTCACCGAGGAGTGGAAACGCGCCAATATCGATCCCGAGCTCGTCCGCCGCATCGCCTTCGCCGGCGGCGACGAACGGCGCGTCCAGCAACTCGCGCCCGAGCGCATCGACCTCCCCAGCGGCCGCACCGCCAGGCTCGAATACCAGGAAGACGGCTCCGTCCTGGCCTCCGTCAAACTGCAGGAGCTCTTCGGCCTCGCCGACACCCCGCGCATCGGCCCCAAACAGACCCCCGTCACCTTCGCCCTCCTCTCCCCCGCCGGCCGCCCCGTCCAGGTCACCCGCGACCTCCGCAGCTTCTGGAACGGCGCCTACCAGGAAGTACGCAAGGAAATGCGCGCCAGGTACCCGCGCCACCCCTGGCCGGAGGACCCGTGGACGGCCGTGGCCACGCATCGCACGAAGCGGCGTTGATGTGGACTTTGTGGACGAAGTGGACTTGGTGGACGTCCACTAAGTCCACTTCGTCCACCAAGTCCACAAAGGGCCAAAACCATACAATGCACCTCTCGAAAGGAGACTCACCTTGTCTCGACTCCTCATGGCGGCGGCGCTCCTGGCAACACTCAGCGCCTCCGCCCAGCAGCACCCAACGTGGATGAACGAATCGATGCAGAAGCTCGAAACGGAGCTCGTGGCCAAGTATGGAGAAACACAGAAGGCGCGCCTGCAGCGCGGGATGAAGCAGGTGGCCGATTTCTGGCGCGCCGAGGATGGCGATCAGGCTGCCTACGAAGAGCTGGTCCGCACGCATTTCGCCGGCGACGCGGCGGCGCAGGATGCGCTCTTCAACCGCATGCAGTTCGTGCTCGAGTCGGTCTACGGGCACATGACCGAGGTCGGACGCGATCTGCGCTGGCAGGCCGATCTCGACCTCGGGCCGGTGCTGCCGTTCGACGAGATCCTGGCCGGCTACGATCCTGCCGCGCACATCAACGACGACTTCTTCGCCAACAAGATGGCCTTCGTGGTGCTGCTCAACTTCCCGGTCACGACGCTGGAACAGCGTCTCACGGAAGGCGAGAAGTGGTCGCGCCGCCAATGGGCGGAGGCGGCCCTCGGGCTGGCGTTCTCGAAGCGCATTCCGTCCGAGGTCAATCTCGCCCTCGGCAAGGCCTCGGCGGACGCATCGCAGTACGTGGCCACGTACAACATCTGGATGCACCACCTCGTCGATAGCAAAGGCGTGCGTCTCTTCCCGGCGAAGATGCGCCTCCTCGAGCACTGGAACCTGCGCGACGAGATCAAGGCCAACTACAGCGCCGAGGACGCCAAGACGCGCCTGCCCAAGCAGCGCATGGTCCAGCGCGTCATGGAGCGCATCGTCGACCAGTCGATCCCCGAGGCCGTCGTCGACAACGCCCATGTCGACTGGGATCCGTTCACCAACGAAGTCAAACCGGCGACAGTGGACGATGCGGAAGGCGAAGGCCGCGCGGCTCCGGCGAAAGCCAGCAACGCCCCCGAGCCGAACACCCGCTACGCGCAGATCCTGGCCACCTTTCGCGCGTCGAAGCTCGTCGATCCCTACTCCCCCACCGCGCCGACGCACATCCGCCGCTCGTTCGAGGAAGGGCGGCAGATGCTGGAGTCGCGCGTGCAGGCCATGCTCGAGGAAGTCGTTTCCTCCCCGCTGGCGCCGCGTGTGGCCAGGCTCATCGAGCAGCGCCTCGGGCGCAAGCTCGAGCCGTTCGACATCTGGTACAACGGCTTCCGCCCGCGCGGTAAATACTCCGAGGCCGAGCTCGACGCCATCACGCGCAAGCGCTACCCCACCGCCGAGGCCTACAAGAAAGACATGGCCAGCCTGCTCGTGAAGCTTGGCTTCACAGCTGAGCGCGCCGATTACCTGGCCTCGAACATCGAAGTCGATCCCGCGCGCGGCTCCGGGCACGCCCTCGGCTCGGCCCGCCGCGGCGACAATCCCCGCCTGCGCACACGCGTCGGCAAGGAAGGGATGGATTACAAGGGCTTCAACATCGCCGTGCACGAGATGGGGCACAACGTCGAGCAGGTCTTCTCGCTGAAGCACATCGACTACTACACGCTCCAGGGCGTCCCCAACACCGCCTTCACCGAGGCGCTGGCGTTCGTGTTCCAGGCCAAAGACCTCGAGCTCCTCGGCCTCTCCAGCCCCACGCCGGAATCACGCGGACTGCAGACGCTCAACGACTTCTGGGGCACCTACGAGATCGCCGGAGTGGCCCTGGTCGACATGGCCATGTGGCACTGGATGTACGACCATCCCGAGGCCACTCCCGAGCAACTGAAGAACGCCGTCGTGCAGATCTCGAAAGACGTCTGGAACAAGTACTACGCGCCGGTCTTCAACAAGCGCGACGTCGTGCTCCTCGGCGTCTACGCGCACATGGTCAACAACTTCCTCTACCTGCCCAACTACCCGATCGGCCACCTCATCGCCTTCCAGATCGAGGAACAGATCGAGAAGACCGGCAACCTCGGCGCCGAGTTCGAGCGCATGGCCCGCTACGGCAGCCTCCCGCCCGATCAGTGGATGAAACACGCCACCGGAGCACCGGTAGGAGCCGCCGCACTGCTGCACGCGACGGAGAAGGCGCTGGAGGTCGTGAAGAAATAGGACCGGGGGTAGCTGTACAGCTGTAAAGCTGTAGAGCTGTACAGCTACCCCGTGTTCTTGCGTTACTTGGTCGCCGCGGGGACGACGGGCGCCGCAACCTTCTTGTCCATCTCGAGATTGATCGTGACCTTCACGTCATCGCCGAGGAGGAGGCCGCCTTCGTCAAGGTTCTTGTTCCAGAGGACCTCGTAGTCCTTGCGGTTGAGGGTCGTCTCGATCTCGAAGCCGGCCTTCTCGCCCCTGGCCGTCTTCGCGAAGCCGAGGAACGTGACCGGCAGGGTGATGCGCTTGGTGACGCCGTGCATGGTCAGGTCGCCGGTGACCGCGAAGTCGTTCTTCGACTTCGCCGTGACGGCCGTGCTCTTGAACGTGATGGTCGGGAACTTGGCCACGTCGAAGAAGTCCGGGCTGCGGAGATGGTTGTCGCGGTTCGGGTTGCCGGTGTCGATGCTCGTGGCCTGGATGGTGAAGTCGACCGACGACTTCTCCGGGTTGGCGCGGTCGATGTTCACGTCGGCGGTGAAGTCGCGGAACTGGCCGACCACGTTGGCCATCATGTGACGGACCTTGAACATGGCCATGGAGTGATTCTTGTCGACCGCGAACGTCTCCGTCGCGGGCGTCTGCGCGAGGAGCGGCAGGGCCGCAAGTACGGTGAGGACGAGGCTGGTGCGGATGAATTTCATGGAGCCTCAAACGCGGGACCAGCCCCGGCGCTTCCCGCATGGATTCCAGCCAGTCTCCCGCTGGCCCAGGCCCACTGGAAGTTGTACCCGCCGATGCGCCCGTCCACGTCCAGGATCTCTCCGCAGAGGTAGAGCCCGTCGCAGCGGCGCGAGGCCATCGTCGACAGCTCCACCTCCGAGAGCGGCACCCCGTCCGCAGTGACCTCGGCGTAATCGAAGCCGCGGTCGCGGATCACCGGGACCGGCACCTCCACGAACGCGCGCACGATCCTGCGGCGCTCGTCCTTGGCGATTTTCGCCAGCGGAACCGGGTCGCCAGTAATCGCACTCAGCAGCCGCTCCGGCACCCGCCCGCGCAACACGCTGGCCACGGTCGCCCGAGGATTGCGCCGCGTCTCCTGCACCAGCATCGCTTCCAGCGACTCGAACGTCTCGTCCGGAAGCAGATTCGCAAACAACAGCCCGCGCGACTGGATCCAATGCCGCGAGATGTCCAGCACCACCGGCCCGCTCAGCCCAAAGTGCGTGAACAGCATCGACCCGCGATGACGCACCAGCACGCGGCCTGTCCCCCTACTATCAGCGCCACGTACAGACAGCTCCGCCTCGAGACTCGTCCCGCTGAGCCTCGTCATCCAGTGCCCGTCCTCCAGCACCAGCGGCACCAGCGCCGGAAAGACCTCCCCGACCGTATGCCCGAGAGCGCGCGCCAGCGCATAACCGCCGCCGTCGCTCCCGGTCTTCGGCACGCTGCGTCCGCCGGTGGCGAGAATCACCCGTTTCGCGATGACCTCTCCCGCTGTGGTTTGAAGTACGGCAGCCCCGCGGCCAAACACACAACTCACGACGCGCGCGCTCGTCCGGATCTCCACCCCCTCACACCCGCCCAAGAGCGCATCCAGCACCGTCCTGGCGCGATCCGTCGTCGGGAACAGCTTCCCCGTCTCCTCGCGCTTCATCGTCACGCCCAGCTCCGCGAACCAGGCCACGGTCTCGTCCACCGTGAACGTCCGCAGCACCTTGGCGATGGCGTTGCGGTTGCCGTTGAAATCGTCCGGCGTGACCACGTCATGCGTCACATTGCACCGCCCCCCGCCCGAGATCAGGATCTTCGCCCCGATCTTCGGCGCACCGTCGAGCAGCACGATCCGGGCATTCGGGGCTGAACGACGCGCAAAGATCGCCGCCGTCAGCCCGGCGGCTCCCGCTCCGATGATGGCGATGTCGTACACAGTCGCGGCGAAGACTACTCGGTTTGATCGTCCCGAATGCTTGTGCGCCACTCGTTCAGCAGCGCCTCGTCCGGCGTCGCCGCGCACGGCTCTTCACTGCAGAACGTGACACCCGACCCCGTCGAACGCCCGAGATAGCGCCGCGACGCGTTGCAGATCGCGCCGATCAGATACCGCTCCAGATTCTCCACCTCCGCGGCGTGTTGAAAGTACGTCACGAACACGGCCTGCACGAGCTCTTCCGCATCCCCGGCCCCGATTCCAAATCTCCTGACGGCGATCATCTGCAGCAGCGGTGCGTATCGCAGGTACGCCACCTCGAATGCGCGTACTTCTCGTCGCGTGTCCTGCATCTCTGTCCTCCTCCAAGGTGTGTCGGATCGCCGGAGTTTCCTACCTGCCTCATCGCCCGAAATCCTCTCTTTTTTCGTGGGAGCTTAAGAAATGCGACGCGAAAATGAATCTGATCGAACCGTGGAAGAATCTATCGAAAAGGAACAGGAGGGTCTCATGCGTGTCTCGAAAGCAGTAGCTCATGGTGTGCTTGCAGTGTCGATCGTGTTGGTGCTGGCCATGCCGGCTCAGGCGAAGCCCCGGGATGGCGGCAAGTGGTTCGAGCGGCGAATCGATCCGATCGTGAAAGTCATCAAGAAGCTGGTGACGAGGCTCGGGGACGGGTTGGTCGATCCTCGGCCGTAGTTTCAATGGATGACGGCGAACGCCCGGTTTAGGTCGTTGCGGATCTCGCGCATCGAAAAAATCGCGGACGCTGGCCGCTAGGCGATTAGGAACAGGAGGGTCTCATGCGTGGTGTGTCGAAAGCAGTAGCCCGCGGTGTACTCGCAGTGTCGATCGTGTTGGTGCTGGCCGTGCCGACGCAGGCGAAGCCGCGGGATGGCGGCCGGTGGTTCGAGCGGAAGATCGATCCGATCGTGAAGGTCATCAAGAAGCTCGCGATGAAGACGATGGGGGATGGGTTGGGCGATCCTTGGCCGAAGCCCTAATTCGCCCGTAGGCTCGCAGGGCCAGAGCTTCGTTTTCGGATGAACAAGAAGGTCTGACCCCGTGGCAGCTGCGGGAACAGGAGGATCTCATGCGTGGTGTCTCGAAAGCAGTAGCCCGTGGTGTGCTCGCAATGTCGATCGTGTTGGTGCTGGCCATGCCGGCTCAGGCGAAATCCCGCGATGGGAGCCGGCGGTTCGAGCGGAAGATCGATCCGATCGTGAGGGTCATCAAGAAGCTAATTACGACGCTCGGGGACGGGCTGTCGGATCCGAGACCTTAATACTTCGTCCCGGAAGTTCGTGCCCCCGTCATCCTTAGCGAGGTGGCCGGGTGGGCGTGAGCGTAAGGATCTCAAACTACGAAAAACATGGCTATGCCACGGTTTGCGCATTTAGAGATCCTTTCGCTCACTCACACCCACCCGCCCTGCGCTAAGGATGACGGGGGGAGCGGACACCTGGTTTCGGGAAACTGTACTTAGTTCGCCGGCGCAAATCGCGTTTGAGGGCGAAAAGAAATGCCTGCCCCCCTCGACGGTGTGTGCAATGTCGTGCACTTCGAGCAGTGGGGGCATAAGTAGCATTTGCGTCACCCCGCGGAGTGAGAGGGCGCCCTCCAAATCGTCGACCGGCCGCACAGCGAGCCGGAACAGGAGGGTCTCATGCGTGGTATCTCGAAAGCAGTAGCTCGTGGTGTGCTCGCAGTGTCGATCGTGTTGGTGCTGGCCATGCCGGCTCAGGCGAAGCCGCGGGATGGCGGCAGGTGGTTCGAGCGGAAGATCGATCCGATCGTGAAAGTCATCAAGAAGCTGGTGACGAGGCTTGGGGACGGGCTCACAGATCCGCGCCCGTAATTCAGTTCGCGCACAGGAACTCGCGCAGGGGATCCGTCCTCAGCGAAAAGATGTACGAGTGCACGTCGCGAACGATCTCAGGTGTCGCGCTGCTCGCTGCCATCGCGTCATTGAGATACGCGAGTGCAGCGACGGCGCGGCGGTTGAGGCTCGCGGCAGTGAACTCCTGCACGAGTGAGGCGGCGAGGTCGCGAGCAGCCGGAGCGTTTCCGAGAACGAGTTGCGCCTCGACGATGCCGAGACCGCTGAGACCTGCCTCTTCGACCAAGCCCCGTGAGAGGAAGGTCGCCCGCACGGAGCGAAGTTTTTCGATTGCATCGCTGAACCGTTGGAGGCGAAGCATCGCGGAACCAGCGCCATAAGCGGCGCGTACCGTTTCCAGGTCGCGGCCGAGGCGGCGATACCCACGTCCCGCTGCGTCGAAGTGTTCGATCGCTTCCTCGGCTGTGCCAAGATTGACTGCGCACCAGCCGAGCCCCATTTGCGCGATTGGTGCAATCGGCGAATCTTCGCGCGCAAGTGGCGAGAGCATCTCCCGCGCCGCCCGATAGTCCCCCGCCCTCACCAGCAGATTCCCTATTGCCAGGGTGCACTTCACGTACGACTGCGTATCGGCATACGACTGGAACACCTGCCGGCATTCGTCGAGGATCGCTCGCGCTTCGTCGAAACGCCGCAGGTGTTGCAGCAGCGTAGCGCGGCAGAAGCGGACTATGGCCCGGTCGTGTCCGAGCGTCCCGAATTTCTGGAACTGTTCCTCGGCGCGGTCGAGTGCGCGCAGCGCGTCATCGTAGCGGCCCAGGTACGACAGCGCCTGGCCGCGGTCTCTCCAGGCGTGGGCGCGCAGCTGGGCCAGGATGATGGCGGGGTAGGAGTCCGGCGCCAGGGCATCGGCCACCGAGGCGGCCAGCTCGGCGATGGCCAGCGCTTCGCGCGGATCGGTGTCGAGGCGCTTGTCGATCTCCTGCCCGAGCCGCTCCAGTGCTCCGCTGGTGTGTAATTCGCGCCGCTCGCGAAGAGTGGCCCATGCTTCGCGCGGCGTGCCGCGCAGAGCGCTGGAGACGATGTCGTCCGAGACTGCGCGCTCGTGCTCGAGCCGGCGCGCGGTCTCCGCGAATTCCGCCATGCGCGCGGGATTGGGGTGGCGGACGGTGAATGGCACCACCTTGCTGCGCTCGGTCACTGGGCGCGTCCTTTCTCGTGGTAGAGCCGCTCGGCGCGGCGGAGACACTGGGTGATGAGCTTCTGGGCCGACTTGGTCTTGACGCCGAGGCGGCCGGCCACCTCGGCGATCGTGCATCCTTCGAAGTAGCGCATCTGCAACACCTGCCGGCAGCGCGGCGTGAGGCACTCCAGCGCATCACGCGCCGCCTGTTGGTCGGTGACGCTGTCGATGCTGCGCAGCGGTGCCGGATCGGTACGCTCGAGGTCCGGATCGTCCGCGGCCGGGACGTTCCTGCCGTTCAACCGCCAGTAGTGCCGGCTGGCGTAGCTGATGGCGCCGACGAGCCAGGACCGCAGGTCGGGCACCGTCGCCGGCTTCCGCAGGCAGCTGATCAGCACATCGTGCGTCAGTCCCTCGGCCTCGGATTCAGGGACCCGGAACTTGGAAACGGCGATCTGCACGAGGAAGCCGAAGTACAGCCCATACACCGATTCGGACTGCAGATCGTCGACGCGGGGACTGGCGATGGAAGTCATGCGCTGAATGAATTTCTTCGCACCTTAGCATGGGGTAGAGGTACGTAAACATGGATTTCCGCGAACTGACTCGCTTAAGTGCCAAAACATTGAAAAATAGGAACTTATACGTTCACGTACCCTGTTTTTCCGGGCCGCCGTGAGCACAGTCGCAGAGTCTCAGAGGGCGCGGCAATGACCACCTCTGCGACTCTGCGACTATGCGACTCTGCGACTCCGGTGGGTAGCTCTCGCGAGAAGCCTCACCGCCCATACCGCAACCCCACCCGCCACGCCCGCGGTTGCCCGAGCGTGACTACCGGCGTGGCGCTGGCTTCGACCTCTTCATTCGTCACGTTCTCGATGGCGAAGGTGAGGTCGAACGAAGGCGTGATCGGGTGGGTGGCCGTGAGGTCGGCGGTGAAGTAGCCGTCGAGCGGCAATTCGTTGCGGTCATCGTCGAACTGGCTGGAGGACCAGCGCAGTTGCGTGCCCACGCGTTTCCACGCCGCCTGCGCGGTGACCTGGTAGCGCGCCACCTCGGGCACGCGTTTCCCGCGCAGCTCGCCGTCGCGCACTCGGGTATCGACGAAGAGGAGGCCCGTCGAGGTGCGCCAGTCGCCGAAACGCCATTCGGCGTCGAGCTCCGCGCCGGCCGAGCGCGTGCGGCCGAGGTTCTGGCGCTGGCGGGTGATGAGCTCGGGAGTCTGGGACAACGTGACGTTGGCGATCGTATCGGCCGCATTCATGAGGAACAGCGTCAGCCGCCCGTTGCGCGTCACCGCGCTGACCTCGAAGCCGGTCAGCTCCTCCGATTTCAGCGCCGCATTCGGCAGGGTCTGCACGTTGCCGACGCGGAAGCCGCGATAGAGCTCGTTGAGGCTCGGGGACCGGAACGCGCTGTACGCCGACGCGGCCAGCGAGACCGAATCGGCGGCACGCCACAGCACCGACAGCCGAGGATTGAGCTGCACCTCCGTGGCCCGCAGACCACCGCTCTCATTGCGCCAGCCGTCGGTGCGGATGCCGGCGGTCACCGCCACGGAGGGGGAAATGGCGAAGAGATCTTCGAGGTACGCGGCCGCCGTCCGCTGCCGGCCGCCTGCTTCCACACGGACCGTGCCGCCCGGCGTGAAACGCAGCTCGTCGCTCACCCCTTCCACGTCCCTGGCATCGACACCGGCCACCACGACATGACGCGTTCCGAACGTGCGCGTGTATTGCCCGCTCCCGCCGAGAGCGCGCGACGGCACGCGCTGCTCGACCGTCAATCGCTCGCCGTTGCGGTCGGCGTCGACGGCGGAAAACGTCTGAAAGTAATCCTGATCGCTGCCGTATCCGCGAAACGCCAACGCTCCGCCGAAGAGCATCGCGTCGGCGCCGAGGGCGAGGTGGCGGAGCGTCGTGTCGTTCGTCTGCATCGGCGTCCCGTTGCTGCGCGACTCGCGATAGTGCGACGGGCGGAGAAAGAAACTGCCGCGGCGCAGCGTGGCCTCCAGCGTCAGATGCCGGCCATCCGCGGCCACGTCGACTGCCCCGCGCTGCTCCGGCCTCACCAGCACATAACCGGCGGTGGAGAGAAAATCCACCGCGAAGTTGCCGCTCCAGGCACCGCCTTCCCCGGCAGCGAACAGCGAACCGGCTCCCAGCTCCTGCGAGCCCACGGATGCATCGGCCTCGAGCCCCGGCGTCTTGCGCCGCACGAACTGGATCACCCCTCCCATGGCCGAGCTGCCGTAGAGATCCGTCCCGCCGCCGCGCAACACCTCCACGCGATCCAGCACCGCGCGCGGCACCCGGCCCCAATAGATCCATCCGCCGAACGGATCGTTGAGCGGCACGCCGTCATCCAGCACCAGCGCCCGCGAGGCACCGCTCGTGCCGATCCCGCGCAGGCTCACGCCCTGCGACGTCGGATTGGCCACCCGGCTGCCGGTACGGCGGAACAGCGTGAAGCCGGCCACCTGCCGCAGCGCGTCATCCAGCGTCGGCGGCGCCGCCTCCTGCAACACCGCGTGCGACAGCACCACCACGCTCGCCGCGGTATCGGCCACCCGCGTCTCCGTGCGCGTCGCGGTCACGGTGATGCTTTCCGATGTCTGGGCTGTTGTCTGCGCTGTTGTCTGCGTAAGGGGCAAAGCCGCGGCCAGCAGCATCGTAGGCACCGCGGAAAGACTCAGCAGACTCATGGCACCGCACGATCGTACCCCCGATCGCGCGCAGAACACCGTCACATCAGGCGGCGTAGACCCGCACCAGCAGCACCGTGTCTTCCTTCTTCACGATCCCGATCGACTCCCGGCCCGGCCTCGGCTGCATGAACGTCAGCAGCACCGCCTCCAGATCACGGACATACTGCTCGATCGCGTCCTGAGGATCCTCGGCCATGACCACATCGGGATGCGTTCCCGGCTGGGACATCCATGCGCTGCTGTGGGCGCTGCTGAGCTCGCGAGCTTCGATCGTGTATTGCAATGAGACCACCCTCGATTTGCAATTCGTGCAGCGGATGTGAAGAGAGCAAACGGTGAGCCATTCGCGCAGAGTCGACGTTCCGGCCGCGGGCACCCGACCCTCAACCGCTTCAAAATAAGTTTCCGTGGAACTGTCCTCAGACCGCGACTCATGACCTTCGAAAGTTCATCGGATGATCTTTCAAACGTCATTGAATGATCTCCGGAGACTCGTGAACGATCTCCAAACCGCGACTCGAGGATCTCCGGGGGATCGTTGAACTGTCTTCAAGCCGCAACTCGACCATCTCCAAACCGAAATACACGCCTCTCCAGAGATCATCGAATGATTTTCAAAACATCATGCAATGATGTTCTGAAGATCATCGAATGATCTCCAAAACGTCAGCCAAAGATCTCCGGAGATCATCGAATGATTTTCAAAGCATCATCCAATGATGTTCTGAGATCATCGAATGATCTCCAAAACGGAATCGAAGCATGTCCGGGAGATGCTGGAATGATCTCCAAACCGGGACTCGGGAGCTCTCTCCGATGGTGGAATGATCTCGAAGACCGGATCGAGCGTCTCCGGGATGCTGGAGATAGGTGACCTCATGATCTATCGAACCTTCCTCGTGCCTGTGCTGCTTCTCGCGATTTCGGCTACCGCGCAGCCGCTGTCCACCGACACCTCCGTGCTCGTCCAACAGGAGCGCGACCTCACCCGTGCGTTGGCTCGCGGCCGGCATGTGAGGTGGTACGAGAACGAGGGTGCCGGCTTGGGCCATCGCCTGTGGTCTGAGATTCAAGCCGCGATCGATCTGATTTCAGCGCATCCCGCGATCGGCGAAGCCGTTCGACGCATGCGCGTTCGCGGCGGCATTCGCCGGCTGCCACTTCGTCACTCCCTTTCCTCCTCGTTTATCGCGAGCTTCCAGACCATATCGAAGTGGTCGCGTTGGCGCATACCAGCAGGAAACCAAATTATTGGCGCGAGAGGCTGAAGTAGCAGCTGCGGGGTGGATCAGCAGCGTGCGTCCGCGGGTCGAGGCCCTTTCAGGACTTCGACGGCGCCGTCACCTTCGATTAAACTTATTGACATGTCCCGAAAGCTCCTGGCCGCGCTCCTCTCCTTCACCGTTCTCGTCGCCATCACCGCGCTCGCCAAAGATCGCCCCGTTGCGTCATCGAAGCAAGGCCAGCCACCTTTTCCGGCCGGCAGCGGCGCGAGCGTGACCGGTGAGGTGACCGCGGTGAACGGAAACCTCATCACGCTGGCGGCGGGGCTGGTGACGATCGACGCCACCAACGCCAAGATCCTGCGTGGCGACGGCGCGGCCACGATCGCGGCCGTCCAGCCGGGGGCACTGATCCTCGCCACCCTGCAGGAGACCGATAACGCCTCAGGACCGCTGGTGGCCACGGCGATCGCCATCCTTCGCAACGCTGATGTGACGCTCACCGGGACGACGCAAAGCGTCGACGTGCCCGGCAGCCAGTTCGTCCTGCTCGGCCGGACGATCAAGGTCGACGCCAATACGACCTTCGTCAACTTCGGCGATCAGGCCTCGCTTGCCGGTCTGCAGGCGAACATGCTCGTCATCGTCGAAGCCGACGTTGCCGCCGGGGCCGCTGCCGATGTCCTAGTCGCCACGCGGATCACGCTGATCTCCCCCATTCCCCCACGCCCGCATGTCGTGAGCGGGGTCGTGAAATCCATCGGCACCGCGGAATGGGTCATCACCGTCGACAAACGCGACACCACGTTCGTCGTCAACGCCTCCACCAAGATCCTCGGCTCGCCGAAAGCCGGCGACAAGGTCGAGGTGCTCTACACCGTCGACAGCGCGCATGCCAACGTCGCCCTCTCCATCATCAAGTCCGTCGAAGTGCCGAAGATCGCGAAGTTCACCGGCGTCGTGAAATCGATCGACGGCCCGCGCTGGGTCATCACCCGGGACGACGACCACAAAGACGTCACCGTCAACTGGCCGGAGAGCGTGCGCATCTTCCCCCTCGTGAAGGTGGGCGACCGCGTCGAGGTCCTGGCCATCGAACAGACGGACGGAACGTTCACCGCGGTGCTGATCGTGCCGCGGAGGTAGGTTGTCACTGCTCCGCCAAGCTGCCTGTAGCCCGGCGGAGCTGCGATTTGGCTCGTTCGCCCGATCCGTGCTTCGGCCGGCTGGCCCTTGCTTCCGTCGAGCAAATCCTTGCTCCAACGAGCTGGCGGCAGCGCCGGACAGCTACTGGCAGCGCGTTTGAGCTGGCGCCTGCCTCCCCGCGCTGTTTCTTGCTCCGTCCGTGCTGCGATTTGCTCCGGCGGTGCTGGAATTTGGTCGAACGACGCTGATTCCAGCATTTTCGCGGTACCGCCAGCTCCGCCGCGCTGCCGGTTGGTACGCCGGGGCAAGAATTACCTCCGATCGGGCTGCCCGCAGCTCATTCTGGATATCTCCAGCACGAGCGGGCTGCGGACAGCTCCATGAGGCAAGGATTTGCTCCGACTGAGCAAAATCAGCGCGATGAATGCTGGACAGAGTGTCAGCAACCAACGGTGATCCTGATCTCGGGCGGCTTGCTGAGCTTGATCTCCATCTCGTTCCTGGAGCCTGCAGCATCAGCAGGAAAACCATCAGGGAACATCGCCGCCAATTCTCGCCGTACGAGGTCGCGTACGACAGATCGGAACTGCTCCTTCGTGACAATCGTCGTCCACCCTCCGGATAACGGGTGCGTCCACACCGGGTAAGCCCGGTCGATGCTTCGTTCGTCCAGAGTGATCACGAAGCTCTGGCCGGACGGAACTGCGGTGCCGATCGTGAGTTCGAGAATCCGGGTGGCATCTGGCCCCTGCGCCGGTGATGACAGGTTTTGGGCAAAGATGGCGTTCGTAGAAGTGACCAAAAGCGCGAGTGCCAACAGTCTGCTTTTCATTTCGTCCCCTTCTCAGCTCTCTTCTCGGGACCGTCTTTGACGGGACCCGCTATTCCAGTAGTGCTGTCAGGGACGATTTCGTTTCTTGGACGAAGGTGTGACCCCACTTTTCGCGCTTTGGGAGGGTGGCGGCCTCTCTCCTGCCGTGGCATACGAAAGCGGCGGCGGCTGCGGCCGCCGCACTTCAAAACTTCAACTTACTCTGCGCGAGGGCAGCATGCATCGCGACGGGCGCGCGGCGGCGGCGGGACGCCGCCGGGCCAGCCGGCGGGACGCCGGCGTTCCGCTTGACGCTGCGCCAGGGCGGTGGGCGCGGTTTTCAGCCGGTCAGGCGCCAGCGCTCCGCGTCGGAGTGCGCGTTGTTCGCGAGCGGAACGCTGGCGTCCTCGCCGGCTGGCCCGGCGGCGTCCCGCCGCCGCGCTCTCGCGAGGCACGTGCGCCCGGAGGCGAAACGGGACTGGGAGGCACAGAGACGTAACACATCGGCCTCTTTTTGAGACTTGGACCAATCCCGACTCTGCGACTATCCTCCGCGCCATGTTTCGTGTCTTCGCCGCTCTGTTCACTCTTGCCCTCACCACGTCCGCCTTCGCCCGGGATGCCGCGCAGTTGCAGGTCGCTCTGCGCAGGCTGGCGAACGTTGGGGGGACGCTGTATGTGGCCGCGCATCCGGATGATGAGAACACGGCCCTGCTGGCGTGGTCGGCGAATGACCGGGGGTATCGGACGGCGTATCTGTCGGTGACGCGCGGGGATGGGGGGCAGAATCTGATCGGGGACGAGAAGGGGCCTCTGCTGGGGGTGATCCGGACGCAGGAGCTGCTGGCGGCGCGGCGGATCGACGGGGCGGAGCAGATGTTCACGCGGGCGATCGATTTCGGGTACTCGAAGAATCCCGAGGAGACGCTGGCGATCTGGGGGCGCGATGCGGTGCTGGCGGATGTGGTCTGGGCGATCCGCCGGTTTCAGCCGGATGTGATCGTGACGCGTTTCCCGACGAACGGCGACGGCGGGCACGGGCATCACACGGCCTCGGCGATGCTGGCCGAGGAGGCGTTCAAGGCGGCGGCGGACCCGGCGAAGTTTCCGGAGCAGTTGAAGTACGTGTCGCCGTGGCAGGCCAAGCGGATTTTCTGGAACCGTTTCTCGTTCCGGCAGCTGGATCCGAACGATCCGGCGCTGGCGAATTCGCTGCGCATCGACCTGGGGACGTTCAATCCGCTCCTCGGGCGCGCGTACACGGAGATCGCCGCGGAGAGCCGCAGCGAGCACAAGAGCCAGGGCTTCGGCTCGGCGGAGCGCCGCGGCTCGATCATCAACTACTTCGATCTCCGCGCGGGCGAGCCGGCCAAGACGGATCTGTACGAAGGGATTGACGGGCGCTGGTCGCGGTATCCGGGCGGCGAGAAGGTGGGCGATCTGCTGCAGCGCGCGGCCGATACGTTCGATCCGAAGAACCCGCAGGCGTCGCTGCCGCTGCTCCTGCAGGCGCACGCGGCGCTGGAGCAGCTGCGCGCGAATCCGGAGTGGTCGCTGACGAGGAAGCCGTGGCTGGAGCAGAAGAAGCGCGAGCTGCTGGACGCCATCCGCGACGCGGCCGGCATCGCCATCGACGTGGCGGCCACGGAGTCGACGATCACGGCCGGCCAGAAGCTGCCGGTGAGCGTGACCGTGGTCAACCGCTCCGACTATCCGTTCCGCCTCTCCATGGTGGCCTCGCTCTTCGCCAACCCGAGCAAGGCGCCGGGCACGAAGCTGGAGAACAACAAGCCGGTCAAGACGGACCTCACGCTGGAGCTCCCCGACCCCGCGTTCCGTACGCAGCCTTATTGGCTGGCGCAGCCGCCGTCGAAGGGGCTCTACACCGTCTCCGATCAGCAGCTGGTGGGCCGGCCGGACAATCCGATCGAGATCCCGATCAACGTCTCGCTCGACGATCCGAACATGAACACTCTCATCTTCACCGTACCGACGGTGTTCCGCGTGACCGATCCGGTGCAGGGCGAGCTGGTGCGCGAGGTGGACGCCGTCCCGCGCGTGACGGTGAAGCTCGGCTCGAACGTCTACGTGTTCCCGGACGCGAAGGCGCGGACGGTGAGCGTGGACATGCGCAGTTTCGCCACGGAAGACGCCAAGCTCGACGCCACGGTCTCCCTGTCGCTGCCGCAGGGGTGGAAGGCGGAGCCGAAGTCGGTGCCAGTGACGTTCAACGGAAAAGGCGCCGAGGCCGAGGCGCTGTTCCACATCACCCCGCCGGCGGGTGAGAGCACGGCCACGATCCGCGCCGAGGTGACCGTCGGCGAGACGCGCCTCAGCGAACGCATCACCGACATCGAGTATCCGCACATCCCCGCGCAACGCATCCTCGGCGGAGCGACCGCGAAGGCGGTGCGCGCCGACGTCAAACGCCGCGGAAGCCGCGTCGGCTACATCATGGGCTCGGGCGACGAAGTGCCGATCGTGCTGCGCCAGGTCGGCTACGAGGTGGTCCTGCTCAGCGATGCCGATCTCGACCGCGCCGATTTCTTCGGCTACGACGCCATCGTGGCCGGCATCCGCGCCTACAACACGCGCAAGCGCCTCAAGGCCGCGCACGAGAAGCTGATGCAATACGTGGAGAACGGCGGGACGCTGGTGGTGCAGTACAACACCGCCAACGGCCTCGGCGATCTCGTCGTGCCGGTGCCCGGCCCGTTCCCGTTCAAGGTCTCCCGCGACCGCGTGACCGTGGAGGAAGCGCCGGTGCGGTTCCTCGACCCGAATCATTCGCTGCTGACCGCGCCGAACAAGATCACGGCCGCCGATTTCGAGGGCTGGGTGCAGGAGCGCGGCCTCTACTTCACCACCGAGTGGGACGCCAAATACACCCCGCTCTTCGGCATGAATGACCCGGGCGAGCCGGAAAAAACCGGCGCCCAGCTCTACGCGAAATACGGCAAGGGCGCGTTCATCTACACCGGGCTGGCGTGGTGGCGGCAGCTGCCGGCGGGCGTGCCGGGGGCGATCAAGGCGTTCGTGAATCTGGTGTCGGCGCGATGAGAGCGCGGGTGGACGTGGTGGACGGAGTGGACTTGGTGGACAGTCCACGACGTCCACTGAAGTCCACAACGTCCACAAATGACTAACGAAACCCCTCCCCCCATCCTCAAAACCTGGCCCCGCCTCTACGCGGCGGTGCTCCTGGCCCTGGCCGCGGAGATCGTGCTCTTCACCATCCTCACGAGGTCGTTCCATTGAGGCAGGCCGACTGGATCGTGCTGATCGCCACGCTGGCGGCGATCGTCATCTATGGCGTGTGGAAGGGGCGGCGGCAGCGTCGGCTGGAGCAGTATCTGCTGGCCGACCGGCAGATGCAGTGGTACACGGTGGCGCTTTCGGTGATGGCCACGCAGGCCAGCGCCATCACGTTTCTCTCCACGCCGGGGCAGGCGTACACCGATGGCATGCGCTTCGTGCAGTTCTACCTCGGATTGCCGATCGCGATGGTGATCCTGTCGGTGACGGCGGTGCCGATCTATCACCGGCTGAAGGTCTTCACCGCCTACGAGTATCTGGAGACGCGTTTCGACAACCGGGCCCGGACGTTCACGGCCATCATCTTTCTGGTGCAGCGCGGCCTGGGCACGGCCATGACGCTGTTCGCGCCGGCGCTCATCGTGTCGCTGGTGCTGGGGTGGAACATCCATCTGACGACGCTGGCCATCGGCGTGCTGGTGATCATCTATACGACGTCCGGCGGCACGAAGGCGGTCAGCTGGACGCAGACGCATCAGCTGCTCATCGCCCTCAGCGGCATGGCCATCGCCATGACCGTGGCCATCCGGTCGCTCCCGGCGAACATCGGCTTCACCGAGGCGGTCAAGGTGGCCGGGCACATGGGGCGGATGAACGTCATCGACTTCAACTTCGACCTCTCCACGCCGTACAACTTTTGGTCGGGCCTGTTCGGCGGGCTGATGGTGGCGCTGGCGTACTTCGGCACCGACCAGTCGCAGGTGCAGCGCTACCTGACCGGCGAGACGATCACGCAGAGCCGCCTGGGCCTGCTGTTCAACGGCCTCGTGAAAGTGCCGATGCAGTTCTTCATCCTCTTCGTCGGGGCCATGGTGTTCGTGTTCTACCAGTTCGTGGCGCCGCCGCTGACGTTCAATCCGGTGCAGAGCGAAAAGGTGCGCACGAGCGCGCACGCCGCGGAGTACCAGGCGCTCGAGGCGACGCACGCCTCGACGTTTACGGCGAAGCGCGAGGCGGCGCTGCAACTCGTCACAGCCATCGATTCCGGTGACGCTGCCTCCATCGCGCAAAAGAAAAGCGCGCTGCAGACGCTGCAGAAGCGCGACGACGAGACGCGCAAGACCGCGCTGGCGCTGATCAAGAAGAACGACGCCCGTGCCGACGCCGCCGACACGGACTACGTCTTCCTCACCTTCGTCATGCAGAACCTGCCCACGGGGCTGGTCGGCGTGCTGCTGGCGGCGATCTTCTGCGCGGCCATGTCGGCCACGGCGTCCGGGCTCAACTCGCTGGCTTCGACGAGCGTGGTCGACATCTGGAAGCGCCTCATCCGCAAGGACCTCGACGACCACACCTACGTCATCGTCTCGAAGTGGATGACGGTGTTCTGGGGCGCCTTCTGCATCGTGTTCGCGCTCTACGCCAACCAGCTCGGGTCGCTCATCGTGGCCGTGAACCGCGTCGGCTCGCTGTTCTACGGCACGATGCTGGCCATCTTCCTGGTGGCCTTCTACGCCAAACACGTCGGCGCCACGGCCGTCTTCTACGGCGCCCTCATCGCCGAAGCCACGGTCCTCCTGTGCTGGCTCTTCACCGACATGGCCTGGCTGTGGTGGAACGTGGTGGGGTGCGTGGTGGGGGTGGGAGCGGCGATGGTGATTCAGGCCGCGCTACCACGCACAGCGACACAGCAGTAAAGCTGCACAGCTACACAGCTGTATAGCCGTGCAGCCGTGCAGCTGTGTGGCTGTGTGGCTGTGTAGCTGTCTACTTCTTCCAGTTATCGACGTTCTTGCGGATCTCGGCGGCGAAGTCGGCCTGCTGCGGGGTGGCGGCGGCGATGGCCTGCTCGCCTGCTTTGATCGCTTCCGCTTTCTTGCCCAGGCGCTCCAGGTAGCGCGCCTTGAGCCAGAGGTTGTTGGTGTTCTGGTTGATGGACAGCGACTTGTCGAGCCAGTCGGAGATCTGCTGGTCGGTGGCCACGCCCTTGTTCTCGTAGGCGAAGTTGGCGGCCTGGAACGGGGTGCGCCAATCCGGCTTCATGGCGTTCGCGAACGAGGTCATGACGCGCGCGGTGGTATCGGCGTTGACCGTGAACGGCACGGCGATCTTCTCCCAGCGCAGCACGACCTTGGCGGTGTCGGTGGACAGCTCCGGGATCTCGAAGGCCATCCACTCCATGTGCGGCGCGGCCGCGGGCTTGACGTTGACGCGCACGACGTCCTTCGCCGCGTCGTAGCTGTAGCTGCCCCACTGGTCGGCCACGCTGTTGAAAATCACCGTCCACTGATCCGCACCCGGGATCGTGTGCAGGCTGTACGTGCCCTTGGCCAGCTTCTGCCCCTCGACCGTGACGTCATCGCTGAACGAGATCGTCGTGGCCTCGTTGGCGCCCGTGCGCCAGACCTTGTCGTACGGAACGAGCGCGCCCCAGATGGCGCGCCCCTTCACGCCGGGACGGCTGTACTTGATGGTGATGTCCGTGAGCCCAACCGTCTGCATCAGCGTCGCCGACGGACTCGGCCGCGGCGTCTTGACCTGTGCCAGAGCGCTGGTGGTGATGACGAGCGCCAGGGCGGAAATGAGGAACTTGCGCATGATTTTCTCCTTCGTTTTGCGGGCGGATGCTAGCACGGGGGGAAAAGCTGTACAGCTGTATAGCTGTAGAGCTGTACAGCTAATCCCAGGTGATCCACCGATCATCAAACACCACCCTCTCCCCCCGCCCGTCCGTCACCTCCACCTGGACGTCGGTGCTGCGGCGGATGCCGGCGGGGCGGCTGGCGAATTCGCCGAGGTAGCGGGTGCGGGTGAGGGGCTGGCCGGGGCAGCGTTGGGCGAGGAGGGGGTCGGGGACGAGTTTGGCTCGGTGGCGTTCGGTGCGGTTGTCGAACCAGAGGTCGACGCTGCGGATGCCGTGGGGGGACATGGTCCAGCCGGAGAAGATGGCCTGTCCGTGATCGAAGTGGATCCGCGCCGGCGGGAAGTCGAGCGCGCCCATCGTGCCGTCGCCGCAGGTGGCTTCGCCTGCCAGGAAGGCGTTGAGCGCAGCGCTTCTGCCCTCTGCCCTCTGCGCTCTGCCCTCTGCCACGCGGAAGACCCAGTCCCCCGCCAGCGGCGTGTGAAAGCGGCGTACGAAGGTGAGGCGGCCGCGGTCGAGCTCGCGGCGCAGCCATTCGCGTACGGCTGGCGACTTTTCGCCGAGGACATCGGCGTGGACGATCACCAGCTCGACGCCGATGTTCCGCAGTTCGTCGACGAAGCGATCGGGGATCGGGGTCTCGTTGGAGAGCGCGCCGAGCTCATTCCGGCCCGGCGGCGCGAAGCCGGAGATGCCGTTGATCATGCGCTGGTGATGTGCGGTCGAGCGCAGCAGGTAGGTGTACTCGCTGGCCCCGGTGTCGATCGGCATCTCGGCGATGGCGCGCACGCGTTGCGTGGCCAGCCAGCGGTAGACGTCCGGCGTTTGCGGGTCGGCGAGATACCAGCGGATCGGACCGGCCCACAACGCCACGATGAACGCGGCCGGGACGAGCAGGGCGACCCAGCGATTGCGCCGGGCCACTGCGGCGGTGGCCAGCGCGATCAGCATGGCCAGGCCGATGTACGCGATCACGGCCCAGCGCGCCGGCACGCGCACGGCCCGGAAGCCGGGCACGGCACCGAAGAGGAACTCGTGGAAGACGAAATGCAGGCCGAGCGAGCCGAGGAAGCCGATGACGATCCAGAGCAGCGCCAGGGCCAGCTGCGGCTTCTGCTTGCGCGCCAGCCAGAGCGCCGCGAGCGCCACGAGGTACGCCAGCATGCCGGGATAGAGCCTGCGTTCCGGTTCCGCGATCAGGCCCGGCAACCAATCCATGGCCACGGCGGAGTAGTGCGCCACCTCCTCCCAGGTCCGGGTCATTCCGTACAGCTTCGCCGCGGCGGCGTACGGATAGAGAAACGGCGCCAGCACGACCAGCGCGCCGGCCGTGGCCATGGCCAGCTCGCGCCATTTGGAGCGCGGCAGGAGCAGGACAGCAGTAATGGCAATCGCCAATGCTCCGAAGAAGAGGTAGTGGATGTTCGTCAGGCCGTTCATCAGGAACATGGCCGCGAAGACGACGGCGCGCCTGCGTGTCGGACGTTCCGCGTACGCGAGCAGCGCCGCCAGCATCAGCGGTAGCCAGCCGCCCCAGATGTGCTGCACGTGCGACAGGTGCGTGAAGCGGAACGGCAGGAAGGCATAGAAGACACCTGCCCCCAGCCCCGCGATCCACGATCCGGTGAGCCGGCGCCCCAGGACATACGCGCCGAAGCCGGAGAACGCGAAGCCTGCCAGCATGGCGATGTTGTACGCGCTGATGGCGTCGACCCCGAACATCCGCAGCGGGAAGAGCAGCATGGCCACGCCGTAGAGATTCTCGCTGAACGCCAGCGAGTCCTGCGCCGGATGGAACGCATTCGCATGAAAGAGCGAGAGCGTCGCGTGGAACGTGGCCCACCAATCCCAGTCGAGGATCCAGATGTTGAGGTACGGATCGCCGGGATCGGAGACGGCGCGCCCGAGGTTCAGGACGAGGGGCCAGGTCATCCCCATGCTCAGGCCGAGGAAGAGGAGCGCGGCGGCGGCGTCTTGCCTCTTCATCGGGGCGGGATGCTAAGCTATTTCTCATGCCTCCGCCCATTCCCTTTACCGGCAATCACGAAGATCTCTCCACCGATCGCGGCTATCAGTTCAAGTTCTATTGCGAGAAGTGCGGCAACGGCTACATGTCGTCGTTCCAGACCTCGAAGATGGGGATGCTGGGATCGGCGGCGCGCGTGGCCGGCAGCCTGTTCGGCGGCGTCTTCGGGAGCGTGGCCGACAGCGCCTACGAGGTGCAGCGCGCCGTCGGCGGCCCGGCCCACGACTCCGCGCTCAAGGACGCCGTGGCCGAGATCGCCCCGACGTTCAAACAGTGCACACGCTGCGGCAACTGGGTCTGCCAGCCCGTCTGCTGGAACAAGAAAGCCGGCCTCTGCGAAACCTGCGCCCCCGACATGGACGAAGAAATGGCCGCCGCGCAAGCCGAGGCCGCGCGCGAACAGATCCACGAAAAAGCGCGCACCGTCGACTGGACCAAACAACGCGACGTCAAGACCGTCAGCGGCGCCGTCTGCGGCGAATGCGGAGCCAAGACCCAGGGCGGCAAGTTCTGCCACGACTGCGGCGCCCCGCTCTCCCAAAAAACCGCCTGCGGCCAATGCGGCCACCAGGCGGAAGGGACGCCGAAGTTCTGTCCGGAGTGCGGGCAGAGGTACTGACCGGAGGCTCAGAGGCGCAAAGGCTCAGAGAGCGCGGCCTGTCACCTTTGAGCCTCTGAGCCTCTGAGCCTTTGAGCCTGCACGGCCACGGCAGCCCCCTTGCAAATTGCGCCAGACGTGAGCAATACCACCATCATCCTCTTCGGCGGAACCTCCGACGAGCGTCACGTCTCCGTGGCCTCGGCGCAGAATGTTCTTCGCGCGCTTGCGGGTGACGCCAACGTACTGGCCTGGTTTCAGGGGCCGGACGGGGTGGTGCATGACGTGGCGGTGCGCGAGGTGCTGGCGCACGAGAAGCCGTTCGTGACCGATTTCGTGCCGTCGCGGCCGGCGATTTTCCCTGATGCGGAGCAGGCGCTCGATACGTTGCCGGTCGACGATCCCGTGTTCCTGCTGGCGCTGCACGGGACCGGCGGGGAGGACGGGACGCTGCAGCGGCTCTTCGAAGCGCGCGGTTTGCCGTTCACCGGCTCCGGCGCAGCGGCGAGCGCGGCGGCGTTCGACAAGGACCGCGCCAAGGAACTGGTCAAGGGTGCGATACGTGTGGCCGAGTCGCGTGTGGCGCGCGGGGCCGGCGAGGTGCGGGGCGTCATCGACGACATGCTCTCCCGCCACGAGCGCATCGTCCTCAAACCGCTCGCCGCCGGCTCGAGCCGCGGCCTCTTCTTCCTCGGGCGCGACGGCAACATCGATGACATCGCCGCGCAGGTCACCGCGCTCGGCATCCCCTACATCATCGAACAGTTCATCCGCGGCCGCGAGCTCACCGTCGGCGTGCTCGATCACGGCGAGGGACCGTTTCCGCTCCCGGTCATCGAGATCGAAGTCGATTCCGATCGTGCGTTCGACTACGAAGGCAAGTACCTCGGGCAAGGCACACGCGAGATCTGCCCGGCCGTCATCCCCGAGGAGCTCGCGCAGGAAGCCCAGCAGGCCGCCCTCGCCGCCCACCTGGCCCTCGGATGCGAAGGCTATTCACGCAGCGATTTCGTGGCCGCCGCGGACGGCGTCTACTTCCTCGAGACGAACACCCTCCCCGGCCTCACCACCAGCTCCCTCGTCCCTCAGGAGCTGGCAGTGATCGGGATTGGGTTCAGGGAGTTTCTCGAACGGCAGGTGGAATTGGCCAGAGCACGGCCGAAGCGCTAAAACTCTCTCCGCGCCGCAGCGCTTTGGAGTGCGGCGGCTTGCTGCCGCTTTGGGTAACGTGCAACGGAGCGGCTCTTGGCTCGCTACCCAAAGCGGTGGCAAGCCACACGCACTCCAAAGCGCGCCGCGCGGAGAGAGATCGCCTCACTTCCCTGCTGCCGGCTCCGCAATCAGCGTCGATTCTTCAATCCCCGTGAACGTCGCTTCCGGCAACAGTCCCAGCCACGGGTCGCTGCTCGGGGTGAGGAACAGTTCGTCGTAGACGCGTTCGTTGAGCGAGTAGAGGTCCTGGACCTCGCCGACGGCGAACCATTCGTGGACGCGGCGGTGGAGGTCGTATTCGTTGAAGGCGGTGTCGGCGGCAACGGTGCGGCGGAGGTTGTCGAGGACTTCGTCGGTGAGGGTTTGTTTGCTGCGCATCAGCTGCAGCGTGCTTTCGCTGAAGGTGACTTCGTTCTTTTGCTGCTCGCCGATGGTGCGCCAGACGTCGCGCTCGCGCACCGGCCGTGCCTGCGCTGCGGCGGCCGCCGCTTCGCGCTGACGCGGAAACAGCTTCGCGGACCGGCCGGAATCGGTCTTCAGTTGGCGGAGCACGCGGACTTCCGTGGCCGCTTTGCTCCGCGACTGCATCTGCGCCGCCCACACTTCCTGCACGCCTTCGTACGGAGTGCGGTCGATGCCGAGCTCCAATGCGCGCTCCGAGGTTTGGATCATGCGTTCCGCGTGATAGTTGTTCAGTACCTCATCGCGACCGGCTCCGGAACCGAGCGCATGATGCAGCGTCGCCCATTCTTCGAGCTGATTGCGGAATGCGGTCGCCGAGTAGAGTCCCGGCAGGACGTCGAGCGGGATGCCGTCCGCATCGAGCAGGTAATGCGCGCTGTTGCCGGTGATGGTCTGACGGATGACCCGTCCGCCTCCGAGCTCGATGGTGACGCGCGGGACTTCGCGCACCGAATGCCAGTGCAGCACGTATTGATCGCGCAGGATCGCGGCTACCTGGTCGTCGGAGTAGAGCAGCGTCCGGAAGAAGCGGCTGTTGGCGCAGCTCAGCTCCTCGTCGAGACGGCCGAGGAGATGGAGCGACAGGATCGGCCGCCCCAGACGCCGCGCTGCCGCTTTGGCCTGATCGAGGTCCGTGTACCAGAAGAGGCGCGAGGCGTAGCAGTCCTTCTGCGCGCAGACCTTGTCGAGCGTTTTCTGGAGCTGCGCGCGCTCGGCAGGCGCAGCGGCGGTCCACTTGGCGTGCAGGTCGTCGACGGCGAGCTGCCCCATGTTGCGCAGCTCAGAAATGCGCAGCTCGGAGATGTCATCGGAATGCGCGGATGTGACGACGAGCGTGGTGACGGCGAGGAGGGCGATGATCATTCTCGTTTTCATGATCATCAACGTGCGCCCTGCCGCGCGCGTTGTCCGTCTAAGGTCTGTAAAAAGCAGGAAGGAACACGCGCACGCTGGCGCCGCCGCCTTCGCGCGCGGTGCTGCCGATCTCTCCGCCGTGGCCGCGCACGATGCGGTTGACGAGGAAGAGTCCCAGTCCCAGCCCCGCCGGCGCGGAGGTCGACGCGGCGCGGCGGAACGGTTTCGGCTCGCGCACGAGATCCTCGGGGACGCCCGGGCCGCGGTCGGTGACGGTGATGGCTACGCCGCCCTGATCGGGCACGACGTCGACGGAGATGCTACGGTCCGGCACATCGCGCGAGTACTTCTCGGCGTTGTCGACGAGGTTGTCGACGACGTGATGGATGGCGTCGGCGTCGAATTCGACGCTCGGGAGATCGGCCGCCACGCTGAGGTGGATCGGGCAGCTGGCCGCTTCCATCTGCGGGCGCAGGCGGTCGATGCACTCCTCGACCGCCGGCCCGATCTCGCCGAGGCGCGGATGCAGCGCGAAGGCGCCGCGCTCGATGCGCGTCACCTCCAGGACGTTGGCCACCACGCGCCCGAGGCGCTCCGTCTGCGAAGCCAGCTCGCGCGCGTAGCGCTCGCGGTTGGCCGGGTCTTCCTCCTCGGCGATCAGGTCGCTGTAGAGCCGCAGCGAGGCTAGCGGCGTGCGCAGCTCGTGCGCGGCGGTGGCGGCGAACCGCGTGCGGTCGGTGGCCAGCTTCTCGGCGTGCCACAACGTCCAGATCACGCCGAAGACGACGAACATCAGCAGGCTGGAAACGCCGACGAACATGCGCAGGAACCGCCGCTGCTCCTCGGCGCGCGAGCCCGCGAATTCAGGCGGGAGCCGGACGTGCCAGCCGGTGCCGGCGATCGTGCTCCCCTCGCCGCGGTCGACCACCGCGCCGTCGATCGATCGGCCGTCCGCGAGCGCCGTGAGCATCCCCTGCACGAGCGTGCCGGACGGCGTGTGGACGGCGCGCAGGGCCACGAGACGCGGCTTGCCGGCGATCTCCACGGTGCGCCATTCGAGATCGCTGGTGAGGATCTCCACCGGCGGCGCCGAGGCCGGCACCGGAACGAGCGGCCGCGGCTGCGGATACGAGCTCTGCTTGAGCTGCAGATAGACGCTGTTCGAATAGACGTTCTGCTGGAACGCGGAAGGCTCGAGCACCTGGATCTTCGTGAAGTTCTGACCGGCCACCTCGTCGGCGCGCCCCACCGGCACCCCGCTCTGATTCGACATCTTGCGCTGTTGATCGTTGCGCTGCAGCGTGTTGCGCTCGTTTTCGAGGCGCTCCACTTCCGCGCGCTGGGCATCGCGCTGCTGCGTTTCGACACGGGCCGCTTCGAGGCGTTCGGCTTCGAGGCGCGCCGCTTCCGCGCGCTGCGCTTCCAGCCGCTGGGCCTCGGCACGTTGCGCTTCCAATCGTTGGGCCTCGGCGCGCCGCGCTTCTTCACGCTGCCGTTCGGTCCGTTGCGCCTCGATGAGCCGGGCCTCGAGCAGGGCGATGCGTTTGGCCGTGGCGTCGGCCGCCTTCGATTCCTCCACCACCTGCGCGATCAGCGACGACGCCGAGCCGCGCATCCCGGCGGCCGACCGGGCGATCATCTCGCGCAGCGCGCGCTGCTTGGCCACGTCGGGCGCATTCAGCTCGCGCAGTTCCTCGTTGAGCGTCGGCAGCGTGACGCGGCTCCCAGCGTCGATCTGAAAATGCGCGTCCACCAGCGGATGCACCGGCCCGGCGGCCAGCGGCGACGGAGTCACCGACAGCCCCTCCGAGGCGCCCTTTGGATCGTGGTAGAGATTCTGATAGTGAAAGTACGGACGCTGCGACTCGGTGCGGCGCAACGTCTCCAGCCGCTCCGCCAGACTGGCCGCCACGATGCGCTCGCGGTCGCCCGCCTGACGCACCATCTGCTGCGACTGCAGGCGCACCTCGGCGTTGAACGCGCGCTGCGACGAGACGTACCACGCCGCGCAGAGCCCGCCGATCCCGAGGACCAGCACGGCCGCCGCGATCGGCACGCGCAGCGACCGCTTCACGTCTGCCCCCACGCGTAGCCGACGCCCTTCACCGTGACCACGATGCGCGGCGCGGACGGCTCGCGTTCGATCTTCTGCCGCAGATTGGCGATGGTCATGTCGACGGTGCGCGTCTCCAGTTCCTCCGTGGCAAACGACGGCGCGCCCCACACCGTCTGCAGCAGCTCCGCCCGTGACACCGCGCGCGTGCGATGCCGGTGCAGCCAGCGAAGAATGCCCGCTTCGCGCGCCGTAAGCGCCACCGCCGCCCCATCGCGCCGCGCCTCGCAGCGTCCGAGATCGAGCAGACACCCGTCGATCTCGACGCGCTCCAAGTCGGCCGGCGCAATCGAAGCCCGCCGCCGCAACGCCTCGATCCGCGCCATCAGCTCGCGCGTCCCGAACGGCTTGGTCAGATAATCATCCGCACCGGCGTCCAGCCCCGCCACCCGCTCCTCCTCCGAACCACGCGCCGTCAGGATCAGAATCGGCAACGCCGGCCGGGCACGGCGCAAACGACGACACACCTCGATCCCATCCAGCTTCGGCAACGTCAGATCGAGCAGCACCAACTCGATGTCCGGCTCCACGCCTCGCGCGGCCCCGGTGAGGCCATCCGCAACCGCATCGATCGCGAAGCCGCGCTTCGTGAGCAGATCCACCAGCGCCTCGCGCAGGGAACGTTCATCCTCGACGATGAGAATACGCACGGGAGAATGGTACGCCGGGAGGGGCGGAGTTACTTTTACGGGGGTTTTACCTTGCACGGGCATCGTGACGGGCACGCGGCGGCGGCGGGACGCCGCCTGGCCAGCCGGCGAGACGCCAGCGTTCCGCTGCGCCTGTGGCGAAGTTTGGCGGAACGCCGGCGTCCCCGCCGGCTGGCTCGGCGGCGTCCCGCCGCCGCGCTCTCGCGCAGATCGCGCCGCTTAGCCACACTCCCCCAACCGCCTCTCCAAATACCGCCTCTCCGCCGGGTTCGTGACCAATTCGATGGCGGCGCGATACGCCACCGCCGCCTCGGCCTTGCGGCCGAGGCGGCGCAGCAGATCGGCTTTCGCGGCAGGCAACAGGTAATAGTGCGGCAGCTCGATCCGCGCGATACGCTCAAGGGCGTGTTCGGGCGAGGTGGCCATGCCGTGGGCGACGGCGGCGTTGAGCTCGACGGTCGGGGTGGGGGTCCAGTCGAGGAGGCGGTCGTAGAGGGCGGCGATTTGCGGCCAGTCGGTTTCCTGCGGCGTGAGCGCTTGGGCGTGCAACGCGGCGATGGCGGCCTGGATCTGGTAGGGGCCGGGGGTGCGCCGGGCGAGGACCTCGTCGATGATCGTCAGGCCTTCTTCGATCTGCGGGCGGTTCCAGAGCGAACGGTCCTGTTCTTCGAGGGGGACGAATTCGCCGGCGGGGGACAGGCGCGCGGCGCGGCGGGAGTCGGTGAGGAGCATGAGGGCGAGCAGGCCTCGCGCTTCGGCCTGGTCGGGCAGGAGCTCGGCGGTGAGGCGTGCCAGGCGGATCGCTTCGATGACGAGGTCGGGGCGCAGGAGGGAGGGGGCGTCGGTGGAGGTGTAGCCTTCGTTGAAGATCAGGTAGAGCACGGACAGCACGGTCTCGACGCGCTCCGGCAACTTCTCCCGCGGGGGGACTTCGTACGGGATGCGCGCCTCGCGGATTTTCTTCTTGGCGCGGACGAGGCGCTGCGCGGTGGTGGCCTCGGGCTCGACGAAGGCGCGGGCGATCTCGCGCGTGCTCAGTCCTCCGAGAGTGCGCAGCGCCAGACCGCAGCGCGCTTCCACGGACAACGCGGGATGGCAGCAGGTGAATAGCAGGCGAAGGCGGTCGTCTTCGATGCCGGAGAGGTCTTCCGCTTCGACTTCCTCGTCCGGCATCGCCAGATTCTCGGGGAGATCGGCGGTGCGGGGACCGCGGCGCAGACGGTCGAGAACGATGCGGCGCGAGACGGTGTTGAGCCAGGCCGCGGGGTTCTCCGGGATGCCGTCGCGCGGCCAGGCCACGAGGGCACGGGCGTAGGCGTCCTGCAGGGCGTCTTCGGCGGTCTCGAAATCGCCGGCCAGGCGGATGAGTCCCGCGAGCACACGCGCACCGTCGTTGCGGACGACGTCTTCGACGATGCGCGTGAGCCACATCGGGAATGACGATCAGCCGCCCATGCCGAGGGGCCGCACTTCCACGGAGCCGGAGGACATGCCCGGCATCTTCGCGGCCCACTCGAGGGCCTGCTCGAGGTTGTCGACCTCGATGACGTAGTAGCCGCCGAGCTGTTCCTTCGTCTCCGCGAACGGCCCGTCGAGCGTGGTGGCCTTGCCGTTGTCGAAACGCAGGGTGGTCGCGGTCGAGATCGGCTTCAGCTCGTACCCGCCGCGCATGACGCCGGCAGTGACCAGCGCCTCGCCGTAGGCGTTGTGCCCTTCGTAGACCGTCTGCTTCTCTTCCGAGGACATCGTGTCCCAGCGGGCTTCATCGCCGTAGATCAACAGGATGTATTTCATGAGTGCTTCTCCTTTTCATCCCATTGACGCGGAGAGGCGGCGAAATCGACAAGCGATGAAGAAAAATTACTCGCTCGCCGAATTCGCCTTGAACTTCGACGCCAGATAGTCCTTGTTCATGCGGGAGATGAACTCGACGGAGATCTCCTTGGGGCAGACGGCTTCGCACTCGCGGAAGAGGGTGCAGCTGCCGAAGTAGCTCTCCATGACCTCGACCATCTTGGCCACGCGCTCGTAGCGCTCGGGCTGGCCCTGCGGGAGGAGGCCGAGGTGGGAGACTTTGGCGGCGGTGAAGAGCTGGGCAGCGCCGTTGGGGCATTGGGCGACGCAGGCGCCGCACTGGATGCATTCGGCGGCGTCCATGGAGCGTTCCTGGACCTGCTTCGGGATGGGAAGCGTGTTGGCCTCGACGGCGCTGCCGGTATTGACGGAGATGTAGCCGCCGGCCTGGATGATCTTGTCGAGCGGGCTGCGGTCGACGATGAGGTCTTTGATGACCGGGAAGGCGCGCGCGCGCCACGGCTCGATGCGCACGTGGTCGCCGTCGTTGAAGTTGCGCATGTGCAGCTGGCAGGTGGCGGTGCCGCCCAAGGGTCCGTGGGCGACGCCGTTGATCATCATGCCGCACGAGCCGCAGATGCCTTCGCGGCAGTCATGCTCGAAGTGGATCGGGTCTTCGCCCTTTTCGGTGAGGCGCTCGTTGACGACGTCGAGCATCTCCAGGAACGACGCGTCGGGACTGATGTCGGTGGCCGGGTATTCGGCGAAGCCGCCCTCGGCATCGCGGGATTTCTGTCGCCACACTTGCAGAGTCAGATTCATTTGTAGGACCTCGTGGCCAGCTTCACTTCCTCGTACACCAGCGGCTCCTTGTGCAGCACGGGCTCGTTGCCTTCGCCTTTGTGCTCCCAGGCCGCGACGTAGAGGAACTCGTCGTCATTGCGTTTTGCTTCGCCGTCGGGCGTCTGATGCTCGACGCGGAAATGGCCGCCCGCCGATTCCTCGCGATGCAGGGCGTCGATGCACATCAACTCGGCCAGCTCGAAGAAATCGGCGACGCGGCCGGCTTTCTCCAGCGCCTGATTCAGCTCCTCGCCGGTGCCGAGCACGCGCACGTCCTTCCAGTACTGCTGGCGCAGCTCGCGGATCATCCCCAGCGCCTTCTTCAGCCCATCCGCGGAACGGGCCATGCCGCAGTAGTCCCACATGATGGTGCCGAGCTCTTTGTGATACGAGTCGACGCTGCGCTTGCCCCTGGCATCGAGCAGCGTGGTCACGCGCTGCCGCACGGCGGTCTCCGCCTCCGCGAACGCGGGATGGCTGGTCTGCACCTTCTTGCCGAGATGATCGGCCAGGTAATCGCCGATCGTCACCGGCAGCACGAAGTACCCGTCCGCCAGCCCCTGCATCAGAGCGCTGGCGCCGAGGCGGTTCGCGCCGTGATCGGAGAAATTCGCCTCGCCGATGACGTAACAGCCGGGGATCGTGGACATGAGGTTGTAGTCGACCCACAGTCCGCCCATCGAATAGTGCGGCGCCGGGTAGATGCGCATCGGCGACTCGTACGGGTCCTCGGCGGTGATGTCGTGGTACATCTCGAAGAGATTGCCGTAGCGCTCTTCGATGAGCGGGCGCCCGAGGCGCTGGATGGCGTCGGCGAAATCGAGATAGACGCCGCGGCCGCTGGCGCCGATGCCTTTGCCTTCGTCGCACGCTTCCTTGGCCGCGCGCGAGGCGATGTCGCGCGGGGCGAGATTGCCGAAGCTCGGATACTTGCGCTCCAGGTAGTAATCGCGCTCCGACTCCGGGATGTCGCGCGGCGGACGCTTGTCGCCCTGCGCCTTCGGCACCCAGATGCGGCCGTCGTTGCGCAGCGACTCGGACATGAGCGTGAGCTTCGACTGATAGTCGCCCGTCTGCGGGATGCACGTCGGATGGATCTGCGTGTAGCAGGGGTTGGCGAACGCGGCGCCGCGGCGATGCGCGCGCCAGATGGCGGTGGCGTTGGAAGCCATCGCATTCGTCGAGAGGTAGAAAACGTTGACATAACCGCCGGTGCCGAGGACCACCGCGTCGGCGGCGAACGACTCGATCTTTCCGGTGACGAGGTTGCGGGTGATGATGCCTTTGGCGTGGCCGTCCACCACGACGAGATCGAGCATCTCGTAGCGGTTGTACTGCTTGACGGTGCCGAGCGCGATCTGCCGCTCCTGCGCCTGGAACGCGCCGAGGAGCAGCTGCTGGCCCGTCTGCCCGCGCGCATAAAACGTGCGCGACACCTGCACGCCGCCGAAGGAGCGATTCTCCAGCGCGCCGCCGTACTCGCGCGCGAACGGCACGCCCTGGGCCACGGCCTGGTCGATGATGTTCACCGACAGCTCGGCCAGGCGATGGACGTTGCCTTCACGGGCGCGGTAGTCGCCGCCTTTGATCGTGTCGTAGAAGAGGCGGTAGACGCTGTCGCCGTCGTTGCGGTAGTTCTTGGCGGCGTTGATGCCGCCCTGCGCGGCGATCGAATGCGCGCGGCGCGGCGAGTCGTGGTAGACGAAGCACTTGACGTTGTATCCGAGCTCGCCGAGCGACGCCGCCGCCGAGGCCCCGGCCAGGCCGGCGCCGACCACGATGATGTCGTACTTGCGCTTGTTGGCCGGATTGACCAGCTTGTAGTGCGACTTGGCGTGCTCCCACTTCTCGGGCAGCGGGCCGGGAGGGATCTTGCTCTCGAGTTTGATGGTCATAGGTGGACAAACCCCGTCAGGACCGACAAAGGGAACGAGATGTTGGCGGCGGTGATCACGGCGGCGAAGAGCGTGGCGAAGGTGCGCCGCCACAGCTCGAAGCGCGGGTTGGTCATGCCCAGGGAGCTGAACATCGCCCAGAGGCCGTGGTAGAGGTGCAGGCCGAGGGCGAGGTTGGCGAGGATGTAGATCGCGGCCACCCACCAGATCTGAAAGCCGCTGACGACGTTATGGTAGACGTCGCCATGGCGGAACTGAGCCGGCGGCGCCACGTTCCCACCGAACGTCAGGTGCGCCAGGTGGTAGAAGACGAAGAGCAGGATGATCACGCCGCCCCAGCGCATCGTCCGGGCCGCGTACGTGCCCTTGACGAAATCACGGTCGGCGTAGCCGATCGGCCGGGCCTTGGCGTTCATCACCGTCAGCATGTAGGCCGCGTGGATGTGGAACACGACGGCCACGATCAGCAGCACGCGCGTGATCCAGAGCACGGACTCGTGCGGGAAGATCGGCGCCCCGAGATCGCGCAGCCATTCCGCGTAGTGATTCAACGCTTCGGAGCCGAGGAACAGCTTCAGGTTCCCGGCCATGTGGGCAAAGATCCAGCCGAAGAGGATCACGCCGGTAATGGCCATGACCGCCTTCTTGCCGATCGCAGAGCGGTAGAAGTTCCCGAACCACGTCATTCGGAGCTCACCTCGGTATGGGGGATGGGAGAGGGCGGACTGCACACTGCAGAAGGCATCCGGGGCGCAATCATAGTCGACGGTCGGTCATCGTCAAGGCTGAAGGCGCGAGGGTAGCTGCATAGCTGTACAGCCATACAGCTGTACGGCTGTGTCGCTGTGGCCTCATGACAATCGTCACCCCAACCTCCTGACGCCCGCCAATGTGCCCGCGGACGGGCCGGGCGCATCTTGCACAACATGAACAACGTCCCTGCACAATTCACCCACGTCAAGAAAAACTACGGGATGGTCGAGGCGTTGCGCGGTCTCGACCTGACCATCCGCCCAGGCGAGCTGGTCGCTCTGCTGGGGGCTAACGGCGCCGGGAAGACCACGGCGGTGCGCGCTCTCCTGGGGTTGTCGAAGCCGACGTCCGGGGAGGTGCGCGTGTTCGGCGGCGATCCTCGCGAGGCGCGGTTCCGTACCCGCATCGGGGCGCTGCTGCAGGTCGCCCGCGTCCCGGAGACGCTGCGCGTGCGCGAGCACATCCATCTCTTCTCGTCCTACTACCCGAATCCGCGTCCGATCGACGAGGTGATCGAGGCGGCCGGGCTGCAGGGGCTGGAGAAGCGGAAGTTCGGCCAGCTTTCCGGCGGGCAGCAGAAGCGGGTGCTGTTCGCGCTGGCGCTGTGCGGCAACCCGGACCTGCTCGTGCTCGATGAGCCGACCACCGGTCTCGACGTCGAGGCGCGCCGGGCGCTGTGGAAGCAGATCCGGGCGTTCATCAGCGGCGGCCGGTCGGTGCTCCTGACGACGCACTACCTGGCCGAGGCGGAAGCGCTGGCGAACCGCGTCGTGGTCATCCACAAAGGCGTGGTCATGGCCGAGGGCACGCCGCAGGAGATCAAAGGCGACGCGGCCACGCTGGAAGACGCATTCATCGATTTGCTGGAGGCATCGTGAGAACGTACCTGCTCGAGATCAAATATGAGTTCCTCAAGGCGCTGCGCATGCCGCAGTACTCGCTGCCGACGCTCCTCTTTCCGATCGTCTTCTACATCTTCTTCGGCGTCGTCTTCGGCCAGCGCAATACCGGCGGCGTCCGGATGGCCGAGTACCTGATCGCCACGTACGGCGCCTTCGGCGTCATCGGTGCATCGCTCTTCGGTTTCGGCGTTTCGGTTGCAGTCGAGCGCGGCCAGGGGTGGCTGGAGGTGAAGCGCACCACGCCGATGCCGATCGGCGCGTACTTCGTGGCCAAGCTGGCCATGGCCATGATCTTCAGCGCCATCATCGTGCTGCTGCTGGTGGTGGTGGCGACGACGCTCGGAGGCGTCACGGTCGATCCGCTGAAGGTGCTGGCGCTCCTCGGCGTGCTGGTAGCCGGCTCGGTCACGTTCTGCGCCCTCGGCCTGGCCCTCGGCTTCATGGCCGGTCCGAACTCCGCCGCGCCGATCGTGAACCTGATCTACCTCCCGATGGCGTTTTTGTCGGGACTGTGGGTCCCGATCATGTTCCTGCCGAAGGCGGTGCAGACCCTCGCCTTCTGGCTGCCGCCGTACCACTTCTCACAATTGGCGCTGCGGGTGACGGGAGGCTCGCGCGGCGAGTCGGTGCTGGGGCATGTCGCTGCGATGGCCGCGTTTGCGGTGGTGTTCGGGGCGGTGGCGTACCTGGGCTACAAGCGCGATGAAGGGAAGACTTACGGGTGATGGGTTGTGGACGTTGTGGACGCGGTGGACTTGGTGGACGTCCACTAAGTCCACTTCGTCCACTGCGTCCACTAAACTGACCCCACGACCATGCGCCTGCTCCCACACGACAATGACACCGGCTGGACGCCTTACGCGTGGCTGATCTACATCGTGCCGTTCGCGCTGACGCCGTTCATCAGCGAGTGGCAGTCGAATGCGCGCGGGTTCGCCACGTATGCGATCGCGGTGATCGCGTTCCTGGCGCTCTACTTCCGCAGTTACTGGGTGCGGGGGCGCGAGTTGGTACTGGTCTCCGCGGCGACGCTGGCGATGGGCCTGGCGTTCTGGCCGGTCTCGATCGGCGCGGGAGCGCTGTTCATCTACGCGTCGGGGATGATCGCGCTGCTCGACTCGCCACGGTGGGCCTTGCGCGGCGTGATCGCCATTGCGCTGATCACGATCGTCTACGCATTGATCCTGCAGCGCGACATCGTGAGCTCGTCGTGGCCCGTCGTGTTCGTGCTGATCGTCGGTGGCATCAACATCCATTACAGCCAGGTGGGACGGGCCAATGCGCGGCTGCGGCTGGCGCACGAGGAGATCGAGCACATGGCCAAGCTGGCCGAGCGTGAGCGGATCGCGCGCGATCTCCACGATCTCCTCGGGCACACGCTGTCGCTGGTGGTCCTCAAGTCCGAGCTGGCCTCCAAGCTGGCCGAGCGCGATCCCGAACGCTCCCGCGAGGAGATCCGCGACGTGGAGCGGATCGCGCGGGAGGCGCTCGCGGAAGTGCGCGCCGCGGTGAGCGGCTATCGCACCAGCGGCCTCGAAGCGGAGGTGCAACGCGCGCGCAACACGCTCTCGACGGCCGGCGTGCGGCTGGAGACCGACATCGCGCAGCAAAAGCTGCCGGCCGCGCAGGAAGCGGTGCTCTGCCTGGCATTGCGCGAGGCGGTGACGAACATCGTCCGCCATGCCGGAGCGCGGAACTGCCGGCTCACCGTCGGCTGCAGTGACTCGGCCTGCACGCTCTCGATCTCTGACGACGGCCGCGGCGGCAACGCGCCGTTCGGCAGCGGTCTCTCCGGCATGCGCGAGCGCGTGGACGTCCTCGGCGGCTCGCTCACGCGCACCGGCACCGGCGGCACAACCATCACGGTCTCCCTGCCGCTCGGCGGCAACGCCATGCAGGAGCGCTCCGCGTGATCCGCGTCGTGGTGGCGGAAGATCAGAAGATGGTCCTGGGCGCGCTGGCGGCGCTGCTGGAAATTGACGGCGACATCGAGGTCGTGGGACGCGCGCAGGACGGCGAGAGCGCGCTGGCGATCTGCCGCGAGACGAAGCCGGACGTGCTGCTCACGGACATCGAGATGCCGCGCATGACCGGCCTGGAGCTGGCCGCCGCGGTGAAACGCGAGGCCTTCGGCACGCGCATCATCATCCTGACCACCTTCGCGCGGGGAGGCTACCTGCGGCGCGCGCTCGAAGCCGGAGCGTCCGGCTATCTGCTCAAAGACTCCCCCGCCGAGCACCTCGCCAACGCGGTCCGCCGCGTGAAGGCCGGAGGACGCGTCGTCGATCCGGAACTGGCCGCCGAAGCCTGGAGCGAGCCCGACCCGCTCACCGACCGCGAACGCCAGGTCCTGCGCATGGCCGGCGAAGGCCAGACCAGCGCCGACATCGCCGGCACGTTGCATCTATCCGAGGGAACCGTGCGCAACTACCTGTCGGAGGCGATCAGCAAGCTTGGCGCGGGGAACCGGGTGGAGGCGGCGCGGATTGCGCGGGATAAAGGGTGGCTTTGATCTAGAGGGCAGAGGGCAGAGCGCAGAGGGCAGAAGAAAAGGCCGCGGTTATCTTCTGCCCTCTGCCCTCTGCGCTCTGCCCTCTAATGCAAGAGCGTCTTCCGCACCTCATCCCTCACCCGCAGTCCGCTCATCGTGCGATCGCACGTGAACACGTCCTTGTAGGCCACGTGGGCCAGGTAGTCCGTGGTGGCCACTTTGTAGCTCCCTTCGGGGGCGATCTTGTCCGGGCGGACGATGTAGGAGGCGGTGTCGGTGTCCTTTTGGGAGGCGTCGTGGTCGAGCAGGCGCTGGAGGTTGGCGCCGGTCATCTGGCAGACGACGATCTCGTTGTCGTAGGGCATCGCGCCGCGCAGCAGTTCCATCGTGATCGGGCCGCTGGGGAGGGGCTGGCGGAAGCTGCTGGAGGTGGAGAGGGCCACGTCGGCTTTGGTGGCGTCGCGCATCGTTTCGACGGTGCGTTTGGCCAGTTGAGGGACGGACAGCGGCGCGTCGAGGCGGCCGATGACCTGGAAGAGCTCTCGATACTTCGGGTCCTGCTCGAGGTCGTTCTGCATTTTCTGCACGCGGGCGGCGATGCGGCGGTCTTCCGGCAGGCGCTCGTCGACCGGGATCAAGCCTCCCTTGACGCCGGTCACCCGGCCGTCCGCGATCGTCATCTCGACGCGGCTGATGTAGGTGAGGTATTGCGACGGTGAGATGTAGGTCGTGGTCGTGCCGGGGATGAGCGTCAGGTCGCGCTTCAGATGGCTGTGGCTTCCGAAGATGAGGTCGATGCCGGGCACCGCTTTGGCCATCGCGTAGTCGTCCTCGGCGTCCTGATGGCCGATCATCACCACGGCGTCGACCTTCTTCTCCTCGCGCAGGATGCGCACCGTTTCGCGTGCTTTCTCCAGAGGATCGGTGAACGCGAGCTCCGGCACCTTCACGAGCTGCGGAAAATCATCGCCGGCCAGCGCGAAGACGCCGATGCGCAGTCCTTTCCCCGAGATGACCGTGAAGCTCGGGAAGCCTTTCGTGTTCGCGCTCAGGATCGGATACCGCACCGACTTTTTGCATTTCTCGAGCTCGGCGAACCCATAGTCGGCATCGTGATTGCCGAAGGCCGCGACGTCGACGATGCCGTTGAACCAGGCCCATTCCGCGCAGCCGTATTTGTCGGACCAGGCGGGGGCGCCCTTATTGATGGTGTCGCCGCCGCTGAACACGAACGCCCCGGCGCGCTTCTGCTGGCGCAAATACCCGATGGCCCGCGCAATTCCTCCCCGCACCCCGTCGTCCGTGTAAAACGGCAGCGCGTGCGAGTGATAGTCGGAAATGTGGAGCAGCGTCACGGTCTGTGCGCCGGCGGGAAGCGTGAGCAGGAGAATGATCAGGAGCTTGCGCATCGCGGCAGGAAGTGTAGTTCAGAGTGCAGAGCGCTCCGCGATCTCCTTATGGCTGTAATGCCAATTTGCCGCTCCCGCCGGCCGTGATCATGACTTCCCGCACCGCCGGCAAGCGGCGCATTGTTTCTGTAACGGTAGTGCGGATCATCCGGGCCCGGCAGGAGCCGCCGGCGTTCTGCAGGCGCTCGTTGAAGTCGACGGTCAGTACGCCGTTACGCAGAATCACCGATTGCACTCTGGAGCCTTCCGGGAATGCCACGGCCGCGCCCCGCGCGCGCTCCTCGGCAGTCGGTCCATGGACCAGGGCCTCGGCGAGGAGACGGGCCAGGGAGATGCTTTTCGGCATCCGCCGTGTATAGGGCTTCGTGCCGGTGCATTGTCCGTCGGGGAAATAGAGCGTGGCCTCGATCGATTCGACGGCGAACGGTTTTTCGAGCCGGACCAGGTTCGTCTCCGCGCCGTCGCGGGCCGAATATTCGAGCGCTTCCACGACGATCCGCTTGCCCGGCTCGCGCGTCAGCCATAAAGACCCTGAATAGGGGTTGTGCCGGCCCATCTCGCCGGTACTGGTCGTGAAACTCTCGGCGATGACGGTCCCGTCCGCGCTCTTGGCCCGGAACACCACATTATTCTCGAACGTACGCGCCAGGCCGGACACAACGAGCGGATTCCCGATCACGACCTTGCCGATGGTGATGTTGGGCTTCTCCGCAGATTTCTCGGGGGGCTTCTCGGGGGGCTCCTCGGCGACAGTAGTTGTTTGCGCCGGGCTGACGGTGGCTGGCGGTTTTTCTGACGCTTTTTCAACAGGCGGACTACAGGCGGTCAGAGCGAGAACAACGATCCATGAGTATTTCACGCGGTGTTCCTCTGCAAAAAAAGGGCGCACCGAAGTGCGCCCTTTTTTCATTCGAGAACCGATTGTTTACTTCTTACCGAGGCTGTCCTGCATGTCCTTGATGGCTGCTTCGCGACCCTTCTCTTTGGCGATCTTGGCATAGGCCACACGCTTGGTGGGCGGGAAACGGCGCACCAGGGCGAGATAGCGTCCCTGAAGCTGACGCGAGGCCAACTGCTCGGACGTAATGGCGGCGCGCTTGCGGCGGCGCTTCGCACCCGCGGCCGGGGCACCGTCAGTGGCTGCTGCTGACGCGGGCGGACGGCCCGGTTTACGTCCGGATCCCGGCGGACGGCCCGGTCCACGCTTTCCGGGCGGACGGCCCGGGCGGCGGCGTACTGCCGCCACTGCGGAAGCGATTCCGGCGACTGCGGCGGATGCCGCACCACCGACCGCATCTTTCAAATGCTGCAGACGCGTTTCGAGCTCACTGATCTCGTTCGACATCTGCGAGAGGTACCCATTGACCTCGCCCTGCGAAACGCGGCGATCCTTGATGAGTCTCTCCAGCACATAGGACGCTTGTCCCCCTGATAGTTTCGGGGGCGACGAGCCGTCTTTTCTCGGTCTGGCCATATTTTCACTCCTCCTTCACACGCACAAAGTCTTGTGCAATTTCATGCATATTGTCAATACAAAACAGAGAGGGCGAGCCACCGGCTCGCCCTCGGTACTGCAATTCAACAGCCTAACGCTCAGTAACGGTAATGATCGGACTTATAAGGCCCAGTCACGGCAACGCCGAGGTATTGCGACTGTTCGGGCGTCAGGACGGTCAATTCGACGTCCAGGTGGCCGAGATGCAGACGGGCCACTTCTTCGTCGAGCTGTTTTGGCAGGACATATACCTGTTTCACGTATTCGCCCTTGTTCTGCCACAGCGCCAGCTGTGCCAATACCTGGTTGGTGAATGAAGCGGACATCACGAACGACGGGTGGCCGGTGGCGCAGCCGAGGTTCATCAGGCGGCCTTCGGCAAGGATCAGCACGGCATGGCCGTCGGGGAAGATCCATTCATCGTACTGGGGCTTGATGTTGACCTTCCTGATGCCCGAAACCTTCTTCAAACCGGCCATGTCGATCTCATTGTCGAAGTGCCCGATATTGCTGACGATGGCGTTGTGCTTCATCCGGCTCATATGGTCCGCCGTGATGACGTCCTTATTGCCGGTGGAGGTGACGAAGATGTCGGCTTTCTCGACGACGCTTTCGAGCGCGCGGACCTCGAAACCTTCCATTGCCGCCTGCAGGGCGCAGATCGGATCGATTTCGGTGACCACGACCCGTGCGCCCTGGCCGCGCAGTGCCTGAGCGCAACCCTTCCCGACCTCGCCGAAGCCACAGACCACGGCCAGCTTGCCGGCGATCATGACGTCCGTGGCGCGATTGAGACCGTCAATGACGGAATGGCGGCAGCCATAGATGTTGTCGAACTTCGACTTCGTCACCGAGTCGTTCACGTTGATGGCCGGGAAGAGGAGCGTTCCCGCTTCCTGCATCTGATAGAGGCGGTGCACGCCGGTGGTCGTTTCCTCGGAAACGCCGCGGAGGTCTTTGGCCACGCGCGTCCAGCGCTGCGGATCGCGGGCGATCTCTTCGCGCAACAGATCGAGGATGACACCCCACTCTTCCGGCTCGTCGGCGGGATTGAACGCCGGAACGTGGCTCTTGCCCTCGCACTCCACGCCTTTGTGGACGAGCAGCGTGGCGTCGCCGCCGTCATCGACGATCAGCGTGGGGCCGCTTCCATCCGGCCACATGAGCGCCTCGGAGGTACACCACCAGTACTCCTCCAGGGTCTCGCCCTTCCAGGCGAACACCGGAATCCCGCGCGGATTTTCGACGGTACCGCCCGTCTCCGGACGCCCCACCACCACGGCGGCCGCGGCATGGTCCTGCGTCGAGAAAATGTTGCAGCTCACCCAGCGCACGTCCGCGCCGAGGATCTGCAGGGTTTCGATGAGAACAGCCGTCTGCACCGTCATGTGCAGCGAGCCCATCACACGCGCGCCCTGGAGCGGCTTGTCCTTGCCGTACTTCTGGCGCACGGCCATGAGGCCGGGCATTTCATGCTCCGCCAGGCGGATCTCATTGCGGCCGAGGGTGGCCAGGCTGAGATCGCGCACCTTGTACGGCGGGCGACCCGCGGACGAGGCGGCGTCAAACTGATGTGTCAATTCGAGAGTTGCGGTCACGGATACTCCTTGGTTAGTCGGTTGGAGGCGCCTCGGGTTTCGAGCACGGCGCCGAAAGGGATGGGCATTCTACCAAAGCAGAGGGCGGAGCGCAGAGGGCAGAGGGCAGAAGCAAAGCACGGCAGAAGCGGCAAGAGTTGTCAGCCTTTTACTTCTGCCCTCTGCGCTCTGCCCTCTGCGCTCTGCCTGTAGAATCATCGCCAACCCGTCCCAAAGGAAGGCCACCATGTTCGAGAGTGCTTCGCTCCCGCCCCGCTTCAAGGCGCGGTTACCGCTCAAGATTCCGTCGTTCTCTTTCCGGGGAGGCAGGCTCTTTGCCCTCGCCTTCAAGCTCCTGCTGATCATCTCGCCCCTGTTGTTCCTGCGGGCGTGCTTCATCACGTACGTGGCCCCGGACCAGATCGGGATGCGGCAGATCTCGTTCGGACCGAACAAGGGCCTGCAGAAGACGCTCGTGCGGGCCGGGTACCGCCGGCAGATCGCCGGCTACGAGAAGATCCAGACGTTCCCGCGCAACATCCAGCTCATCGAGTTCACGAACGACGAGTCGGAGCGCGGCGCTGATCACCGCACGGTCGGGGCGATCAATGTGCCGACCGTCGACGGGTATCCGGTGGCCGTCGACGTCACGGTGATCTATCGCATCGCCGATCCGTTTCTCGTCGTGTCGCGGTTCGGCTTCGGCCGCGCCTATGAGGACAACGTCGTCATCCGCCTGACCGATCCCACCGTGAAGCAGCACCTCGGCGAGTTGCGCGCCGAGGAGTTCTATCGCGACAAGCGCCTGGCCAAAGCGCAGCACCTCAAGACGCAGCTGGCCGCACTGTTCAAGGAAAACGGCATCCAGCTGGCCGATATCCTCATCCGCCAGTACGACTATCCGCCCACCTTCCAATCGCTCACCGAGCAGAAGAAGATCCAGGACCAGTCCGTCCTCACCAACCGCGCCCTGGCCAAGCAGGCCGAGGTCGACACGCGGCTCCGGCAGACGGCGGCGCAGGGACAGAACCTCATCAACATCAAGACCGCCGAATTCCAGGCGCAGATCACGGGGATCAACGCCCAGCGCGACCTCTACGAGCGCTCCCGCCACGCCGAGGCGGACCTGCTGGTGCGCAAAGCGGAGGCGCAGGGAACGGAGCTGATCAACCGGGCCATGGAAGGCGCCGGTTCCGACAAGCTGCTGCGCCTGCGCAAAGGCCTGGCGCTGCTGAACAGCATCAAAGGCCCGATCTACATCAGCGAAGATCCGACGGACCTTCGGACGCTGGGCGCGCAGTAGGACATCGCCATGAAACGAACCTTGATTGCCCTCGCCGCCGCCTCGCTGCTGTTGACCACAGCCGCATGTACGCCGCACAACACCGGTGCCACGGAAGTCGGCATCCGCTTCAATAAGATCACTCGCGCCACAGAAGTAGCGCCTCCCGGGGCTACCTATTTCTTCACGCCGGTCGTCAACGATTGGACCAAGTTCGACGTCTCGACGCAGAGCCTGGTGATGTCCGCACAGGCCACCAGCAAACATGGCGGCCGGAAAGACGATCTGCGCTTCAAGACCAAGGACGGCAATGACATCGAGACGGACGTCACGGTGCGCTGGCGCATCGACCCGTCCAAAGCCGTGCGGATCTGGGAGCTGGCCGCGCCTTCGACGCAATTGCTGGAGGACCGCCTGATCCGGCCGCAGGCGCGCGCCTATGTGCGCGACGTCCTCAATCGCCTCGATTCGGAGGAGTACTACAACCCCGATCTTCGTTTCCGTGCCGCCAGCGACGCCACGCGCATCCTCGGCGCGCATCTCACCCCGTACGGCGTCATCGTCGAGCAGGTCATCCTCGGCAATTTCGCCTTCAAGCCCGACTATCAGAAGCTGATCAATCAACGCAAAGAAGCAGAGAAGCAGGCCGAAAAGCTCGAGGCCGAGATCCTGGCCACGCTGGAATCGAATCAGGCCAACCTGCAGCAGAAAGTCGCCGAGCTGACCGAACAACTCACGCGCGCCGAAGGTGAGTTTGAACAAGCCAAACGCGCCGCGGATGCGTACCTCGGGCGCCGCGAGCAGGAAGCCCAGGCCGTGATCGCGGAGAAGAACGCGGTCTCCGAAGGCATCCGCCGGGAACGCGCCGCGCTCAACGGCAGCGCCGGCGACGCCTACGTCAGCCTGCAACTCATCGACGCGCTGCAGAAGAAAGAGATCCGCCAGATCCCGAAGATGCCCAACGGAAACGTCATCATCGACGGCAACAAGCTGCTCCAGCAGCTGGGCATGTTCCGCACCATCCAGCAACAGCAGCAGGAAGGAAACTAGTGCCACTGAACATCGCCGGCCCGGAGTACGACTTCGGAAGCGTGGTCTTCGTCGTGCTCGAAGAGTGCGAGCACCGGCGCCGCGGCTTCGACGATGACGACGCGGAGGAGCAGCTCCTCCGCGTCGCGCGCGCCAAGCTGGCCAAGATCAAGAAGGCCTACGACGAATTCGGCGGCTCGCCCGCGTATTGGAGCGTGCTGGAGACCGAGGTCCTGGAGACGGCCATGCCGCAGTACATCCAGGCGGCCCGGGAGATGACGGCGCTCGAGCGCGCCAACTTCGGCATCTGGCGCGGCGGCGACCCATTGGCCCGCTTCGCCTTCGCCCTCGGCGGCCTGTTCATCGGCAGCCTTCTCATCGCCCTGCCGTTCATCAAGATCGTGGAGGCCATGTTCGCCTTCGCCCTGGCCGGTCTCGGGTTCATCTATCCCGAGATCAAACGCTTCACCCACGAACGCCGCCATTTCCGCCTGCTCAACCGCCTCGTCGCCGAAGCCACGCAGTACCAGAACAACGCCAAGCTGCACTACATGACGACGAGCGAGATCCGGGAGTCGTTCGCGATCGAGGGCGGGACGGAGACGAGCGCGCCGGCCGATGCGGAGAAGGAATAGAGCTACACAGCTACACGGCATCACAGCTTCACAGGAGAACGGCCGGCCTGTGCAGCTGTACTGCTGTACTGCTGTGTAGCTGTGTAGCTGTGTAGCTGTGCTGTACCATGCCGCGCCATGGTCGCGTCCGGTCGAGGCATTGCTCTTCACACGAAGATTCTGATTGGTCTGGTGCTCGGTGCGCTCGTCGGTGTGGTGCTGAACAGCGTCATGGGCGCGGACGCTCCCAATCTGGCATTCATCATCGACCAGATCACCCACCCCATCGGGCAACTGTTTCTGCGGTTGCTGCTGATGCTGGTCGTGCCGCTGGTGTTTTCCAGCCTCGTGGTCGGAGTGGCCGGTCTTGGCGATCTGCGAAAGATCGGCCGCATCGGCGTGAAGTCGCTCGTCTATACGCTGATCATTTCCGCGATCAGCGTCGTCATCGGACTGACCCTTGCGAACACGATCAAGCCCGGCAAGCGCATCTCCCCCGAGGTCGGCGCGAAACTGGAGGAACGGTTCAAGGCAGACGCCGAAAAGAGCGTCGAATCCGCCACCAGCGCCAAGTCGGCCGACGCGCCGCTGCTCAAGGTCATCAAGGCCATCGTGCCGGTCAATATCTTCCACTCCATCGGCGGCAAGGAAACGCCGGACATGCTCGGCCTCATGTTCTTCGCCGTCTTCCTCGGCGCCTGCGTGACGATGATTCCGCAAGACACTGCCGCGCCGCTCATCGGCATGCTGGAAGCGGTCTTCGCCGCGACCACCGTGGCCATCCAGGTGGTCATGCGCCTGGCGCCGTACGCGGTTTTCTGTCTCCTGTTCACGATGACGGCCAGATTCGGGTGGGAGCTCCTGCTCAGCCTGGGCTGGTTCGTGGTGACGGTGCTGCTCGGCCTGGCCATTCACATGTTCGGCGTCTACTCGGCGTCGGTGTGGTTCCTCTCGCGCATCCATCCGCTGGACTTCTTCCGCCGCATCAAGACGGTGATGATCACGGCCTTCTCGACGTCGTCTTCGAACGCCACCCTGCCGACGGCGCTGCGCGTCTCGGAGGAGAACCTCGGCGTGCCGCGCGACATCAACTCGTTCGTGCTCACCGTCGGCGCCACCGCCAATCAGAACGGGACGGCGCTCTATGAAGGCGTGACGGTGCTCTTCCTGGCGCAGCTGGCCGGGGTCGATCTCTCCGTGGGCATGCAGTTGATGGTGGTCTATCTGGCCATCCTCGGCGGCATCGGCACCGCCGGCGTCCCTTCGGGCTCGATCCCCTTCATCATCGTGGTGCTGGCGCAGATCGGCGTGAACCCGGCCCTGATCGGCATCATCCTGGGCGTGGACCGCATCCTGGACATGTGCCGGACCACGCTCAACGTGACCGGCGACATCACCATCGCCACCTACGTGGCCCGCTCCGAGGGGTACGAGTTATTGAAGGAAATCCCGGAGCCGGCCAAGATCGATCTGTAGACGGCGGTACAATCCATCCCGAGTCACAGATCGGGCGAGATGGGAATCAGAGCGGCGAACATCGAACGGGTCAAACGCCGGATGCTGCAACAGGCAGTGGCGGAGAACCTGGACGTCATCCGAGGTGTGCCCCCTCGTGCCCTCCGCTCGGGGATGCGCCTGTGGCGCCTGTGGCTGCGGCGCTCGATGTTCGTGCTGCTGCCGCTGACTCTGGCCGGCTCGTCGTACATGATCGCCAACGGCAACGCGCGGTTACCGGATGCGCCGGCAGTGTCGCCTGCTTCACAGATGTCGATGGTACCGCTGGTGAAACAGGCATCGCTCGTGGCCCCGGACGCACTCGACACCCCGGAGCGGATGACCTCATCCGCGTTTCCTCTCTCCGTCCGCCGCGTCGTGCTCGACGCCGGCCATGGCGGTTCCGATCCCGGCGCCACCACGACCGAGATGATGGAGAAGGAGATCACGCTCGACATCGGCACGCGCCTCAAGACGCTGCTCGAGCAGAACGGCTTCGACGTGGTGGTGACGCGCGACACCGACCGCACGATCGCTCTCAGGGACCGGGCCGTGCTGGCGAACGACTCCAAGAGCGACATCTTCCTCTCCATCCACGTGAACGCTCTGGAGAAGTACACCGACAGCCGCGGCATCGAGACGTATTACCTCGGCGCCACGAGCGATCCGTCCCTGACGGCGCTGGCGGCGCGCGAGAACCGCGTCTCCGGCTATTCGGTCTCGGACATGCGCAAGCTGCTCGAGGACGTCTATGCCGACGCGCGGCGCGACGAATCGCACGAGCTGGCCACGGCCGTCCAGAAGCAGCTCTTCAGCTCCCTGCGCAAAGACGACGCCGGGCTGGAAAACTGGGGCGTCAAGCGCGCGCCGTTCATCGTGCTCGTGGCCACCGACATGCCGGCCATCCTGGCGGAGGTCGGCTGCATCTCCAACGAAAAAGAGGCCGCGATGCTGCGCCGGCCCGAGTACCGGCAGAAGATCGCCGCGGCGCTGTTCGAAGGGATTCGTGCGTATGCAGGAACAAACCAGTCGCCGCCGACGAAAGGAAATGAACAGAATGGCTGAGATCCTCAACGTGGGCATCGATCTCGGGACGTCGCGCAGCGCCATCTCCGCCTCGAACGGCGAGCGGTTCGTGGTCGACAGCTTCGTCGGCTGGCCGGTGGACATGGTGGCGCGCAAGGTCCTCAAGCGCGAAGTCCTGATCGGCCACGAGGCCGTGGCCAACCGCACCATGCTCGACCTGCACCGCCCCCTCGAGCGCGGCCTGCTCAAGGAAGGATCGGAGAAGGACGTGGAGGCCGTGCGCGAGCTGCTCAAGCACCTCCTGCGGCTGGTCAGCGTGAACGGCGCCATCGATGCCGCGAATGTGCGCGCCGTGGTGGGCGTGCCCGCGGCTTCGCTGCGGACGAACAAGCAGTACCTCCGCAACGCCATGAAGGGAATCGTCGACAGCCTGCTCATCGTCACCGAGCCGTTCGCTGTCGCTTATGGTCTGGACGCCCTGCTGCACACGCTCATCATCGACATCGGCGCCGGCACGACCGACTTCTGCGTCATGAAGGGCCGCTACCCGACCGAGGAAGACCAGCGCACGCTGACCGTGGCCGGCGACTCCATCGACACCCAGCTCCTCAAGCTGATCGAAGAGCGTTACCCGCAGGCCAACGTGACGGTGTTCATGGTCCGCGAGTGGAAGGAAAAGCACAGCTTCGTCGGCAACGCGCCCGGTCCGGTCGTGGTGACCGCGCCGGTGAAAGGCGTCCCCACGGAGCTCGACATCGCCAACGAGATGAAAGCGGCCTGCGAAGTCGTCCTGGCCCCGATCATCGAGACCATGCTCGACCTCCTGGCGCGCGTCGAGCCCGAGTTCCAGGAACGCGTCCGCAACAACATCATCCTCTCCGGAGGCGGAGGCCTGATCCACGGCCTCCCTCAGGCGCTCGAAGAAGCCCTCCGCGGCGTCGGCGGCGGCAAGGTGCGCTTCATGGACGATCCGGTGTTCATCGGGTCGGACGGCGGCCTGGCCCTGGCGCAGGATGCGCCGGAGGGGGATTGGGAGAAGCTGTCGGCGTGAATCCTGAGCCGCGTAGACGGCGAAGGATCAAGTTAGCAGCAACGATGTGCGCGCCGAAGCGCGATGGCATGCGCAATCGCCTGTCGGCACGCTTCCCGTTGATGCTAAGTTGATTCTTCGCTTCGCTCAGAATTTGCCCCGGGAGTCCATGACGCGCATTCTCATCTTCCTCCTCATCCTCCTCGCGGCGGTCCTCGCGTTCTCGCAGTTTCTCCGCCGCAACGGGATGTTCTTTCCGGACCGCTTTCCGGCCGGGCGCTGGGACCGGAGCGCGTTCATGGTCGTTCCCACGGAGCACACGTTCGTGACGCCGGACGGCGTCACCCTGCATGCGTGGCGCTTCGACGCGAAGAATGCCGGCGCTCCGGTCATGATCTGGTTCCACGGCAATGCCGGGAATCTGACGGATCGCGCTGAGATGGCGGCCGAGCATGCCAGGCGCGGGATCTCGGTGTTCGTGTTCGACTATCGCGGTTACGGCAGGAGCGAAGGGCGCCCGTCCGAATCGAAGCTGTTCCTCGATTCGCTGGCGGCGTTCGACTACGTCCGGCAGCAGGGGGCGAAGTCGATCGTGCTGTATGGCGAGTCGGTCGGCGGGCCGTATGCGGCGTTCGTGGCCAGGGAGCGGAAGGGGCTCGTCCGCGCGGTGATCATCGAGAACTCATTTCCGTCGCTCAAGGCGATCGGCAACGCGCTCTACCGTCCGCTGCCCCTCGGCTGGACGGCGCCGTTCGCATTGCGCACGACCGCCTGGCTCAACGAGGCCGGCGTTCCGGTACTGGTCATGCACGGCACCCGTGACGCCGTGATCCCGTATGCGCTCGGCAAGGAGCTGTACGATGGGCTGCGCGTCCCGAAAGAGATGCTCACGTCCCACGCCGGGCATTGCGAGATCCCGCTCTTCGAACCGGCGCGCTACTACGACACCGTTCATCACTTCGTCAATCCTGAGCGCAGCGAAGGATCGAGTTAGCAGCAACGCGACGTGTACACACAGGCGACGGCATGCGCCCCGAGCTTCGGTACGCCTATGGTTGGTGCTAAGTTGATCCTTCGCTTCGCTCAGGATTACCAAAGATAGGAGGCTGCATGAAGTCGCTTCTCCGCCTGGTCATAGCCACGATGCTCGTCGCGGGGTGTGCCACGACTCCGCCCCCATCCGCGCCGATCCCCGCGGCGGTCACGCCTGCACCGGCGGCCATAGCCGCGCCAGCGCCTGCACCGGCTCCCGCCATCCGGTACGACGTGCCGGTCGAGTATCACAAGCTCGACAATGGGCTGAAGGTCGTGCTTTCTCCCGATGCCACCGCGCCCACGGCCACCGTAGCCGTGTACTACGGCATCGGCTTCCGCGTGGAGCCGCGGGACCGGACCGGGTTCGCGCATCTTTTCGAGCACCTGATGTTCCAGGGCTCGGATAGCCTCGGGAAGATGGAGTTCATCCGGCTCATCCAGTCGAACGGCGGCGTGCTGAACGGCTCGACGCGCTTCGATTTCACGAATTACTTCGAGATCGTGCCGGCGCACACGCTGGAGACGATGCTGTGGGCCGAGGCCGACCGCATGCGCAGCCTGGCCATCACCGAGGAGAATCTGCAGAATCAGAAGGACGTCGTGAAGAACGAGGTCCGCGTCAATGTGCTCAACCAGCCGTATGGCGGTTTCCCCTGGCTGGACCTGCCGCAGTACGCGAACACGAACTGGTTCAACGCTCACAATTTCTACGGCGACCTTTCCGACCTCGACGCGGCCACGCTGGAGGACGCGCGCGGTTTCTTCAAGACGTATTACGCGCCGAACAACGCCGTCCTGGCCGTGGTCGGCGATTTCGATCCGGCGCAGGCGCTGGCGCTGGTGAAGCAGTACTTCGGACCGATCGCCGCGCAGCCGCAACCGCCGCGGCCCGACATCTCCGAGCCGCGCCAGACCGCGGAGAAGCGGCAGACCAAAGTCGATGAGAAAGCGCCGCGGCCCGCACTGGCGATCGGCTGGCACACACCGCCGCAAGACACGCCCGAGTATTACGCGATGGCGCTCATCGACCAGATCCTGGCCGCGGGCAACGACAGCTGGCTCTATGAAGAGCTAGTACAGAAGCGCGGCCTCACCGGCGAGATCTCTTCGTCGATGAACGTCCTCGGCAACATGTTCAACCTCGACGGACCGTCGCTCTACATGACCTGGCTGTTCCACGACAAGGACAAGACCGCCGATCAGATCCTGGCCGCGCTCGACGCCCAGGTGACGCGCCTGCAGACGGAACCGGTCGACGCGGCCACCATGGAGCGCGCGCGGGTGAAGATGCGCTCCGCGTATTACGACGAGATCGAAGGGTTCTTCGGCTTCGGCCGCGCCGATCTCTTGTCGTCGTTCGCGCTGTTCGACGATGACCCGGGCCGCATCAACTCGGTGGAGGAACGGTTCGCCGCCGTCACGCCGGAGCTGATCCGGACGACCGCGCAGGAGTACCTGCGCCCGACCAACCGCACCGTGTTGATGGTGGTCCCGAAAGGCTGAACGATGCGCATCCTGACAATCACGCTCGCACTGCTCTCCACCCTTTTCCTGCAGGCGCAGGAAAAGCAGAAACCGCCCGTGCCCGGCACGCCGCGCAACTTCGCGATCCCCGAGGTCCGGCGCCTCGATCTGCCGAACGGCCTGAAAGTCCGCTTCGTGGCCTACGGCAACGTCCCCAAGGTGGCCATCCGCCTCGTCACGCAGACGGGCAACTTCGACGAAGGCGAAAACGAGGTCTGGCTGGCCGATGTGACCGGCGCGATGATGGAACAGGGCACGGCCACCCGCTCCTCGCAGCAGATCGCGCGCGATGTGGCCATGATGGGCGGCGCGCTCGACATCGGCGTGGGGGTGAACCAGACCACCATCGGCACGGAAGTCTTCTCCGAATCGGCGGTCGACGGCGTGAAGCTCGTAGCCGAGGTGGCCCGCCATCCGCTGTTCCCGGAGTCGGACCTGGTGCGCATCAAGGCCGACCAGATCCGCAACCTATCGATCCAGCGCAGCCAGCCCGGCCCGCTCGCGGCGGAGAAGTTCTCGCAGGTTCTTTATGGCAAGCATCCGTACGGCCGCATGTTCCCGAGCGAAGCGATGCTGCAGGGCTACACGCTGGAGCAGGTACGCGCCTTCCACGCGAAGAACTTCGGCGCAGCCCGGTCGTTTCTCTACGTGGTGGGCCGCTTCGATGCCGCCGCAGTCGAAAGCGCCATCCGCCAGAGTCTCGGCGACTGGCAGGCCGGTGCGCCGCCGGCCAAGCCACAGGTCACGCCGGTGGCCGCGCGCGCGCTCCACTTCATCGATCGTCCCGGCGCGGTGCAGTCGACGCTGCAGATCGGCCTCCCGGTCATCGACGCCACGCACTCGGACTTTCTCGCCCTGACGGTGATGAATGCGCTCCTGGGCGGCTCGTTCGGCTCGCGGATCACCTCGAACATCCGCGAGCAGAAGGGCTACACCTATTCACCCGGCAGCGGCGTGGCCACGCGCCTCGGCACCGCCGCCTGGTCCGAGACGGCAGACGTCACCACGAACGTCACCGGCGCGTCCATCAAGGAGATCCTCTTCGAGATCGACCGGCTGCGCAATGAACCGCCTACCGCCGACGAGCTCCGCGGGATCCAGAACTACCTGGCCGGGACGTTCGTCCTGCGCAACTCGTCGCGTCTCGGCATCGCCCTCCAGCTGGCGTTCCTCGATCTCTACGGCCTCAGCGAGGACTACGTCCGCAACTACGTGCAGCGCGTTTATGCGCTCACACCCGCGGACATCCAGCGCATGGCCAAGACGTATATCGACCCGGCGAAGCTGGCCATCGTGGTGGTGGGGGATCGGGCCAAGGTGGCGGAGCAGCTGAAGCCCTACGAGTAGTGGACGTTGTGGACTTGGTGGACCTGGTGGACGTCCACTAAGTCCACTGTCGTCCACATCGTCCATCCTCTCGCGCTAAACTGCCCACAATGAAACCCGGCGATACCCTCGACGGCCGCTACACGATCACCGAACGCCTCGGCGCGGGCGGCATGGGCGAGGTGTACAAGGCCACCCACACGTTCCTCGGCTCGTCCCGCGTCATCAAGGTCGTTCATCCGCACATCTCGGGCAACACGGACGCCAAGGACCGTTTCCTGCGCGAGGCGCGCGCGGCCACGAAGATCCAGCATCCGAACGTGGCCACGCTGCACGACTTCGCCTCGCTTCCCGACGGCGCGCATTACATGGTGTGGGAGTTCATCGCCGGCGAGAACCTGGCCCAGCGGCTCCGGACGCGCGGGACGTTGCCGCCCCGCCAGGCCGTGCGCATCACGCTGCAGGCGCTGCGCGGGCTGGAGGCCATCCACCGCGCCGGCATCATCCACCGCGATATCAGTCCCGAGAACCTGATGATCACGGCGGACGACGAGGTGAAGATCATCGACCTCGGCGTGGCCAAAGTCGAAGACACCGACGCGGTGTCGTCGACGCGCACGGGCATCTTCGTCGGCAAGCTCCGCTACGCCGCGCCGGAACAACTCGGCTTCATGCCCGAGGGGGAGAAAGTCGACGCCCGGGCCGACCTCTACGCCATGGCCATGGTGCTCTTCGAGCTCCTCACCGGCCGCCCCCCGTACGAGGCCACCTCCCCGCACGAGTACTTCATGCTGCACGCCGTGGAGCCGCGCAAGCAGACCGTGGCCCTGCCGCTGGAGATGCCCGGCAGCGCGGCGCTACAGGCCGTGCTCGAGAAAGCGCTCTCGCGCGACCGCAACCAACGCTTCGCCAACGCGCGCGAGTTCGAGGCCGCGCTCGAGGAGATCGAACGGAAGCTACCCGAGCCGCGGGACATGCCCACCATGGCCATGCCCGTCGACGGCGATGAGACGATGCGCGTGATCTCGTCGAAGATCGACACGCTGCATCGCGACGCGAAACCGACGGCAACGCAGGCTGACACGCTGCACCGCGAGACCATACGCACGCAGTCTCCCGCGGAGCCGCTGCCTCCGCCGGCACCGTTGACGCTGCTCACGCCTCTGCCCGGCGACGCGGCGGCCATCCCTCCGCCCACGAAGATGCGCGCCGGCCTCAATCCGGCCTACGTCGTGGCGTTCGTGGCGCTGATCATCCTGGCCATCGCCGTGCTGCTGCTGTTGCCGGGCGACAAGAAGTGGGGCTCGATCGTCGGCCTCCCGGAGACGACGACCACGCCCGCGGTGACCACCACCACGGCCACCGCGACGCAGGCCCCGCCGAAGATCGCCGAGGCGTCCGTGACCGTGACCAGCGGAACCGCCGATTCCACGCAGCTGTCGGCGCCGCCGCCGGTCACCACGACGACCATCGCGGTACTGATCCCTCCCGTCACCACGACCAAGGCTCCGGCGATCGCGGAAGTCGTTCCGCCACGCACCGACACGAAGCCGAAACCGCCCGTCGTCAAACCGCCCACGCCGAAACCGGCGGATACAGAACCGACGGAGCCTGCCGAAGATACGGGCGATGACGAACCGGCCGTACCGGCATTCGGCCGCATCGCCACTTATACCGACGGCGGCGACAGCGATGCCAACGACCGCGCCATGGCCATCCTGCGGAGAGAGTTGCGCGGCACCACGACCGTCGCCGTCCGGGCCGGTGGCCTGACCACCGAGCTCGTACGCGCATTGCGCGCGGAGTTTCCGAACATTGAGTTCGAGGGCGTGGCGCCCGTGGTGATCCGGTTCGACGGACGAACGGAACGCCTCCGCGCGGGACGCAGACGCCGCGCTGCCACCGCCACCGTCGAAAAGAACGGCCGCGTCATCTTCCGCTATGTGTTGCCCGACGAGGTCTATCGCGTCGGCCAGGGCAGCGTGGAAGCATTCGCCAACGTCCTCGGCGAAGCGTTTCAGGATTAGGATTGCGCGAGAGTCGCCCCTCACCCTAACCCTCTCCCCTCGGCGATGAAGCCGCCGTGGGGAGAGGGGACTGGCTTTTTCGCGAGGTTCCAGTCCCCTCTCCCCGCCGCAGGTTCATCGCGGTGGGGAGAGGGCTAGGGTGAGGGGCGACTCTCGCGAGACCGATCGTGAAGATTACGTTCGTCCGTCCCAACCTCTACGAGAGGCGCTCCGGTGACGCGATGGAGCCCCTCGTCTTCGCGATTCTGAAGAGTCTCACGCCGGCCGACGTCGAGGTGGCGTTTCACGACGAACGGCTCGAGCCCATTCCCTACGACGAGGCGACGGATCTCGTGGCCATGACGGTGGAGACGTTCACCGCGCGGCGCGCGTACCAGATCGCCAACGAGTTCCGCGCGCGCGGCGTGCCGGTCGTGATGGGCGGCTATCACCCGACGTTCCTTCCCGACGAGGCGTTGCAATTCGCGGATGCCGTGGTGATCGGCGATGCTGAGGGAGTGTGGCCGAGGGTGGTGGAGGACGCGCGGAAAGGGCGGCTGCAACCACGCTATGCCCAGGACGGATTCGCCCCGCTCGACGGACTGATGCCGGACCGCAGCATCTTCCACGGCAAGCGCTACGCGCCGGTGGCCATGATCCAGTATGGGCGCGGCTGCCGCTACAACTGCGAGTTCTGTTCGATCCGCGCGTTCTACGGGTCGAACCTGCGCCAGCGTCCGGTCCGTGACGTGGTGGAAGAGATCGAGCGCTCCAATCGCCGCTACATCTTCCTGGTCGACGACAACATCTTCGTCGACATCCCCAAGGCAAAGGAGCTCTTCACCGCGCTGATCCCGCTGAAGATCCGCTGGTCGTGCCAGGTCTCGATCGACGTGGCCCGCGATCCGGAGCTGATGCGCCTGCTGGAGAAGAGCGGTTGCACGACGGCCGTGGTCGGCTTCGAGTCGCTCAATCCGAAGAACCTGCACCAGATGAAGAAGGACTGGAACCTGCGCTGGCACGACTACCCCACCGCCATCCGCATCCTGCAGGACGCCGGGATCATGATCTACGGCACGTTCGTCTTCGGTTACGACGAGGACACGCCCGATTCGTTCGAATCGACGGTCGAGTTCGCGATCGAGAACCGCTTCTTCCTCGGCAACTTCAACCCGCTCACACCGACGCCGAAAGCGCGGCTGTTCGATCGCCTGAAAGCCGAGGGCCGGCTTCTGTACGAGCGCTGGTGGCTCGACCCCGCCTATCGTTACGGCGCGGCCACGTTCCACCCGCGCGGCATGACGGCGGACCAGCTGACGGACGGGTGCTATCGCGCGCGCAGCCTCTTCAACACGTACAGCTCCATCGCCCGGCGTGCGCTCGCTCCGAGCACGAATCTCCGGAGCCCGTACCGCCTCGGGTTGTATCTGGCCACCAACCTGATCTCGCATCGCGAGATCCACGCGAAACAGGGACAGGCGCTGGGTGGTGCTGCGGCACTGGCGGAGGTGACGTCTTGAGGATCACGTTCATCAAACCGAACATCGGCCGCCTGGAGCACAGTCTCTATGTCGACGAGGGGCGGATGGAGCCGCTGCAGCTCGGCGTGCTGGCCGGCCTGACACCGCCCGACGTCGAGTGCGTGCTGTACGACGATCGCATCGAGAGCATCCCGTACGACGAGGAGACCGATCTGGCCGCGATCACGGTCGAGATCTACACCGCCCGGCGCGCGTACGAGATCGCGGCCGAGTACCGGAAACGCGGCGTACCGGTGATCCTCGGCGGGTTCCATCCGACGCTCGCCCCCGAGGAAGCGATGGAGCACGCCGACTCCATCCTCCTCGGCGACGCCGAAGGGCTCTGGCACCAGGTCGTGGCCGATGCCCTGAACGGGAAACTACGGCGCGTCTATCGCGGATCGCTCGGCGAGCCGCAGTTCGGCGGGGTGAAACCGCGGCGCGATCTCTTCAAAGGCAAGGGCTACCTGCCGGTCACGCTCATGCAGTTCTCGCGCGGCTGCCGCTTCCGCTGCGACTTCTGCGCGATCAGCGCGTTCTTCAATCACAGCCACTACGTGCGCCGGACCAGGGACGTCCTCGACGAGATCGCGGCGCAGGAGCGCAAGTTCGTCTTCTTCGTCGACGACAACTTCCTCTCCAACCATCAGGCGGCCAAGCTCTTCCTGCGCGACCTGATCCCGATGCGCATCCGCTGGGTCTCGCAGGCCTCGATCGACATGACCGACGATCCGGAGCTGATGGACCTGCTCGAGGAGAGCGGCTGCGTCGGCAACGTCATCGGCTTCGAGTCGCTCGACCCGCGCAACATCAAGGGCATGCGCAAGGCGCCGAACCTGAAGAAGAACACGGACTGGGACAACTACTCGGCGCGCTGCCAGATCCTGCGCGACCATCACCTCCAGACCTGGGCGGCGTTCACGCTCGGCCACGATCACGACACGGTCGAATCGATCAAGGCCACGCACGACTTCGCCATGGAGAACAAGTTCTGCTTCGCCGCCTACAACATCCTCATGCCCTATCCGAACACGCCGTTCTACACGCGGCTGGAGCGCGAAGGGCGCCTGCTGTGGGACGGCAAATGGTGGCTGCATCCGGAGTACCGCTTCAACCACGCCGCCTTCGTCCCGAAAAACATGACCCCCGACGAGCTCACCGAGGCCTGCTGGTACTGCAGGTCGCACTGGAACACCCCGTGGGCCATCTTCCAGCGCATGTGGGACTGGAAAACGCACCTCAGCTCCCTGTACCGGCTCGGCGTCTACCTGAAATACAACCCCATCTACGGCCGCGAAACGTTCCGCAAGCAAGGCATGCTCTTCGGGCTCTCGCGTTCGTCGATCAACACACAAACACCAGGGCCGCTTGCTGCGACGGTTGAGCCGCCAGCTGAACCGTGGGTGGTGGGAGCAGGACGATAGGCGGTTCCGACACTAGCATCAGTGGAACGTACTCGTTCATGACGTCCGGGAGTCCATTCATGAAATGAATCAGGTCGTTCGTGAACTGAATCATGTCGTTAATGACATGATTCAGTCCATTCATGAAATGAATGAGGCCTCTCATAACATGATTCAGTTCGTTCATGAAATGAACGAGGCCATTCATGACATGATTCAGTTCGCTAACTAAATGAATGAGGTCATAAATGACATGATTCATGTCGTTCGCGACATGAATGGGCTGATACGCGAGTCCAAGCTACTCCCGTTTCAACTCCCGCTCGTTCCATTTCAATGAATCCGTCATGAACGTGACCCGATCGGGTCCGTCGTCGCGATACCACTGCACGTAAAAGGCATCGCCGCGTCCGCGGATGAGCCGGCCGCTGCGATCGCCGATCGACGCGCGCAGCTGGCCGTTCTCTTCGCGCACGATCATCGTGCCCAGCGCTTCGTCGGTATACGTTCCGGCGTAGGACGCGAGTGTCCGGTCGCTGTCGGTGGCTTCGGCGGCGATCTTCTTCTCCAGATCGGCCAGACGCTGTGGTGTCGAGGCCAGCCGGTCGCGGATTTTCTTCACGTCCTCGTCGAACTGCGTCCGGGCGGTGGCCCGTCCGACCAGCGTGTCGTACGCCAGGAGCGCGACGGCGTCCGGCAGCGGGTTGTAGGCATTCGCCAGGACGACCACGCCGATGTTGCGGTCCGGCATCCACGACACGTGAGCCCACGTGCCGGGATAGCTGCCGAAATGATGGATGACCACGTCGCCTTGATAGTCGGCCAGATACCAGCCCAGCCCATACGCGTAGCGGTCGAGCCGTCCGAAGCGCCGCTGGAGACTGATCTGCGGCGCGTGCACTTCGCGCATCACGGCCAGCGGAAAGACGCGCTTCCCGTCCAGCATGCCGTCGCTCATGTTCATGCGCAGCCAGTTCGTCATGTCGCCGATGGACGAACAGAGACCGCCCGCGCCGCGGTTCATGGTCATGGCGGTCTTCGTCGGCACGCACGGCTTGGCGTTGGTGTGAGTCATCGACAGCGGGGCCAGCACCCGCTGATTCAGGACGCTCGCCCACGGCTCCCCTGCCGCGCGCTCGACGGCGTAGCTCGTCAGGATGTAACCGAGGTTGTCGTACGTAAACTGGCGCGGCGTGGGGACGGAGTAGCGCTCCAGCAGCGTGAAGAGCTGCTCATCCGTCCAGACGCCGGAGTACGACGTCCGCCAGATCACCGGATCGTTCGTGAACCCGAGGCGGTGCGTCAACAGATCGCGGATGCTCATGCGCGCCGGATCGAGCGGCGGCGGCAGCTTCAACGCCGGCAGCGTCGAAGTGAGCGGCGCATCGAGGTCGAGCTTCCTGTCCTGCGCCAGGAGGCGCGCCGCCAGCGCCGTCATCGGCTTCGGCGCCGAGGCGAGATAAAACGGCGTCTCCGCCGTGGCCGTGCCGAACGTGCGCTGATAGATCACCTTGTCGTTCTGCACCACCGCCACGGCCAGCGCCGTAGCGCCGGCATCAGCCATGGCCTGCTGGATGGGTGCGTCGAGGGTGAGGGCCGCGGCCAGAACCAATGCGTTGAGCATGACTGTTTAGACGCTCGCGGAGGGGGGAACGTTAACGGCAAGGCCGAGATAGCTTACCGACTCTCGACACGCGCGAACGTGAGAACCGCGACGTTGTCCCCGGGGGCAGCGATCATCCGCACGGGAGCACTCCCGGGGTGAGCAGGCGCCGGCCAGAGCTCGTACACGCCGGCCGGCATGTGGTTCAGGACCATGCGTCCGTCCGCATCGGAGCTGGTCCTTGATCCGCGAGCCCTGAGAATCTGCATGACCTCGATCGGCAGCAGGAAGCCGTTGTAGCGAACATCGAGCGAAATGCGCGGAATGGGATCGTGCGACTCAGATTCCGCGCGGACGCCGATCCGGCTCACGCCGTCCCCGATCATCATGGCAACCGCCGGCGTTCCAGACTGGATGCGCGTGACTCCCAGTGAGCCGTCGCGAGGGACGACGTAGACGTTGCGCGCTTCACCGTCAGGGATGAAAACCGGTGTTTTCCCTGTCGTATCCGTGCGGCCGGACGCGACGACGCTCATGTCTCCACGAAGAACGAAGAAATCGGCACCGGCGACCGCAGCTCCGCGCGCATCCACGACCGACAGCCGGGTCATCGGCGTCCGCTGGAGCGCGACCGTCAGCGAGTGGCTCTCTTCTTCCTCGCCGAACGAGTAGGTCACTTCGCTCACCGGATAGCCCTCGGCCGCTGCTTTGATCGTGTGCTCGCCGGGAAACACCGGCGCGAAGCGGAACGCGCCATCCTGACCCGCAGTCGCACTGACGGATAAGTGTTCGTGTTGCTCCGCCGATTTCATTTCCAGCGCCACGCCCGCGTTCGCAATCGGAGAGCCGCTCTCAGCATCGATGACTTTCCCGATCACTTCCAGCCGCGGCATCTCCAGGGGCCAGTCGGCGTCGACAGGTTCCGCAATCGTCCGCCGGTTTCGATACGGCACACTGCCCCGTGACTCGACGGTGGCGCTCAACTTTCCCGCTTGCCAGAGAGCGACGGTCGCTTCACCGGTTGCATCGATCTCGACAGGAATCTCCCAGAACATCTCATGCTGACGCAGGATGACGCGGGCTTCGCCGAGCGGCCGGCCATCGCTCACGGTCAGCAGCCGGAGGTGGAACGGCGTGAGCTGCACATTCACGGGCGGCACGTCCCACTCCTGGAGATCGATCCGTTGCCCCGCTCGCTGCGATGCCTTCGCACCGTTCGCAAGAACGACGTATTGTCCGGGCTCGACATTCTCGAAACGCACGGTCCGGCTCATCGAAGTGCTCTTCGGCAGAGTCAACGTCTGGATGACACTGCCGGGTAGCCGCCCACGATTCCGCAACCTCAACAGCTCGACCGAGACGACCTGACCTGGCTCGGTCTGATGAATGGTGGCCTCGACGGTCACTCCGCGGTCGAGGAGGATGTCGTCGAGCGATGTATCCAGTCGCGCGCGCGGCACGGCCACGACGCGGCGCCCGTAACCGTCCAAACTCACTGTGAGTTGTTTCGGCCATTTTTCGGCGTCGATCTCGAGGGCGAAACGGCCCTCGCGCCCGGCGGTCGTGGCGCTGCCCGTATCGGCACGGATGTTTGCGCCGCTCAAGGCTGTTCCGGTGACGCGATCGACAATGAGGCCGGCGATCGTGCGCAAGGGTCGCAGTTCGGCGATGAGCGCAACGCGATCAGCAGCGACATGCACGGGCGCGTGGTACGCGACGAAGTGCGGCGTCTGCACATCGATCCCGTACTCTCCGCGCGGGATATGGATGGTGATCGGTTTCTCCAGTTCGTCCTGAGTGAACCGGAGCTCCCACGCATTGCCGCTGCTCGATCTCAGGCGCAGGACGACGGCTTGCGCCGCAACATCAAGGAGCCGCACTCGAACGTCCACTACTCCATCTGGATCGCACGACGGAATGGTGATGCCGGGGCCAAGGATCCCGAGATAGTGCTCGGAGCGCGACAGCGAATAGGAGAACGTGCGCGCAGCTTCAGTCGCCGCCACCGGTTCGCCGCATGAATACGAACGGCACTCGATGCCGAAACAGAGTTGACCGAGGTGCTGCGTCTCCGCGGCTAAGCCCGTTGTGGCGAATAAGCAGCAGACAACGATTACTGGTATGAACCTCGTCTTCACTCAGCTCCTGTTCCGACGGTTGCCCCGCGCCTTCGTTGCACGATTCTCGATGCGCGAGCTCACAAGCCGCCATTCGGATTGGGGAATCGGTACCGCTGGAGCAGCGAGCACATCATAGTAAGGACCGCAGCGACGCTTGGACACACCCTCATCGGTAAAACACGACTCGTCATCGTCTGCGTCCCACGCTGAATCGCAGTAGTCGTAACCCCAACCAGACTCTCTCACCACGCAGCTGAAAGAACCGCAGTAGCTGTACTCGCAGTACTTGCAGTAAGTCAGTGTCTGATAATCGAAATACTGTCGGCAGACTTCACACGCTGAAGCCGGAACTGCGTAGAGAACCAACAGGACGACGAACGCGACAGGCAGTTTGTACATACCTACCTCTAGATTCATCAATGTACATCCCTCCATGGACAACCGGCAACCATGTTCAAATTCTGTCCATGAAGAAAATCAGCGTGCTCCTCGGGATCCTGTTCTGTCTCGTGCTCGCGATTCCGTCCTCGGAGGTACTGGCCAGCGAGAGCTTCACGCTCAACATCCCGGTTCGTTTCAACGCCAATCAGGAAACGGGCGAAGTGCGCATCACGCTCGGCCTCAATGCCGCGCCGGCCGGGGCGCAGCTGGTGGTGAACGGCGCCACGACGCTCAACCTCGGCGATACGACGCTGGTGGGCGCCGACTCGGTGGCGTTCGCCGCGGGCACGGACAACTGTGCTGATCACCTACCGGCCGCTCTCGAATTTCGGCGGCGATTTTTGCCTCGGCGGGAGCGCGGTGGAGCAGAACGTGCCCATGCGCTTCTCCGGTCCGCAGGATGTCACCGAGTTTCGCGTCACGACCTATGTCGTGGCCGCGCCGGACGTCGATTGCGCGCAGCCTTCGAAGCGCACGGCGGAAGCGCCGGCGTCGCTCGTGCCGGTCGATGACGGCGTGGCGCCGGCGCTCGTTGCCATCGATCGCGGCCGCCATCCGCTCGACGTGGCCCTCGTGCTCGACAAGTCGGGCAGTATGGCCGCGCTTCCTCCGGACGCGGGCGGCGGCGCGACGAAGGATGCCATCCTGAAATCGGCGCTGGAGGCGTTCATCGCCGCCTGGATGGAGATCGACCAGCCGACCGGCACGGGCGAGTGGCCGGACGATCGGATTGGGGTGGTCTTCTTCGACTCCAGCGCGGCGCCGCAGACGATCGTGGGAGCCGATCCGCCTGCAAACGTCTTCGTCCGGCGCGGCGGCGCGTCCGCGTGGAATGCGGTCACCTCGAAAGTGCTGACGCTGTCCCCGGGCGGCTCGACTTCGATCGGCGACGGCATCAACGACGCGATGGCGCAGTGGAAGACCGATCCGTTGAACGATCTCACGCTGATCGTCGTGACCGACGGCATGCAGAACACGGCGCCGCTCGTCGAGCCGGCGCCCAGCGGGTTCCTCGGCCTGCCGCCGGTGAGCGGCCTGCCGAACGAGCTGCGGAAGCGCCTCATCCCGATCCGCACCATCGGCTTCGGCACGCCGGCGGCGGTGGATGACGCTCTCCTCAAGAACATCGCCCTGGAGACCGCCGGCGTCTCGTACATCGCCATCAGCGGCACGACGATGTTCGACACGTTCGCCAACACGCTGGTCAGCATTCTCAAGGGCAACACCGCGTCGCTGGCGGTGCGCAGTCCGGGAACGATCACGGGAGCCGGTCCGGGCGCGCCGGAGCCGGTGATCGTCGACCGATCGGCGCAGCGCGTGGTCTTCCTGCTGCAATGGGCGCCTCCACGCCGCGCCGCGCTCGACCTGGAAGTGTTCATGCCCGGGACGAATGTCGCCGCGGCCCCGACGTCGGCGAGAAAAACGCCGCAGGCCTCCATCCAGTCCTTCGACGTCACGCCCGGGAACATCGGCCAGTGGATGGTGCGCGTGAAGCGTGACAGCTCCGCCGATCAGCAACCGGTTCCCTATGCGCTGAACGTGCTCTTCCTCGAGAAGGACCTCGACTACCGCCTCTCGTTCAACCAGATCCACGCGGCCACGGGCGACGCCATTCGCGTGCGCGCCAACGTTTCCTACGACGGCAAGCCGCTGGCCGGCCTGCCCGCCGGCGCCATCCGCGTGCGCATCCAACGGCCGGAACAAGGCCTGGGCACGATCCTCCACGACACGCAGGTGGCCGACAACTCCACCGGTCCGACGACAACGCCGAACGGCGACATCCAGACTCCCTACGACCGCAAACTGGCGGCGCTCGGCGCGGGATTGCTGGAACGCGTCCTGCCGAGGGACGTCTCCACGATCTCGCTCCAGGACGAGAAGAACGGCGTCTACAGCGGCGAGTTCGCCGGCACCTCCACGCCCGGAACGTACGGCTTCGAAGTCGTGCTCGACTGGGACGACGACCGCACGGGTCACGTCCGGCGCGAAGAGCGGCTGGAGCACCATGTCAAAGTGAAACCGGACCCGGCTCGCTCCGAGGTCACGACCAACCGCGTCGACAGCGGCACGGTGCTCGTGCGCGTCACGCCGCGCGACAAGTTCGGCAACTACCTCGGGCCGGGCTACGGCTCCATCGTCAAGGCGAAGCTCAATGGCCAGGGAACGCTCTCTCCCGGCAATCCCGTCGACCGCAACCAGACCGGCACGTACGAGTTCACCGTGACCGGCATGCCCGCCGGTGCGACGCCGGATCTCGACATCACTGTGGACAGCACGGGCGTCCAGAATCCGATCTCGGGCGGCGCTGGCACCGCGTCCGGCAAATGGCGCTTCTTCCTCGACGCCGGCCCGAACTTCGCGCACGACGATTTCCTGAAAGCGTTCGGCGGGAAATGGAGCGCCAATGCCGGCATCGAGCGGCGGCTCTCCGCGGACTGGTCGGTCGAAGGGATCCTCGGCTACCACCGCTTCGGCAGCATCGGCTCCGTCACGCCGCGCATATGGCAGCTCTCCCTCAACGGCAAACGCTTCTTCGGCACGTCGCCCTGGCGGCCGTTCGTGAATGCCGGAGCCGGCGCCTACAACTTCGATCCCGGCGACGAAACCCGGGCCGGCGCCAACGCGGGAGTGGGAGTGTTGTACGAATTCACTTCGACGTGCGGAATCGAAGCCGCCTGGAACTACCACATCGTCAACACCGACAACGACAACGCCAGCTTCTCGGCGCTGCAGGTGGGGGTGCGGTTCGGATTCTGATTCGAGGGGTGAGGGATGCATCGCGGTTTCGCGATGCATCCTCGCGGTGTCGAATGCATGCAGGAGGCTCCGATGCGTGCAATGTCAACGCGGTCGCTGAACTCGGACATCAACGTCACTCCTCTGGTCGATGTCTGCCTCGTGTTGCTCATCATCTTCATGGTCGTGCTGCCGTCGATGGTCAACGGCGTCGACGTGAGCCTGCCGCGGACGTCGAGTGTCACCTCCGTCGATGAACGCGTCCTTCCGATCACGATCAAAGAGGACGGCAGCGTCTACCTCGGCACACTCGTCATCCGCCGCGACGAAGTCCTCTCCTCCCTCCAACAAATGCGCGCCACGGAGGCCTCGCGCCCGATCGCTGTCCGTGCCGATAAGCGCGTGCAGTACGGGGAGGTCGCAACCGTGCTCGCGGAATGCCGCGAGGCGGGATGGCAGGACGTGACGTTAGTGGGGATGCGGGAGGAATAGTTTTGGAGTGCGGTGGCCGCACTCCAAAACTACGATTCCACGAGCGATCGCAACTGCCTGCCCGTGACCGCAAGCATGGCCAGGTCCACGGTCGGCGAGGCGCAGAAGTCGTGGACGGTCTGGTCGACCTGCTCGACGACGCGGGGGCGTTTGGCGAGCCAGGTTTGCACGGGGTCGGGGGCGCTGGTCCCGTCGACGCTGTCGCCGATGACGCGGGAGGCGATGACGCTCTGGTAGCCGTAGAGGTCTTCGACGAGGGTGGCCAGGGCAGTCTTCTGCCAGGGGGTCTCGGCGGAGACTTTGTGGCTGGCGCTGCGGAGGCGGTCGAGGCTGAAGCGCTCGCCGATGCCGAAGTAGACGCGGGCGACGTCTTCGACGCCGTGGGCGTCGTCGGTGCGGGAGATGCGGATGATGTCCATGGCCGAGGTCATGACATCGAGGCTGGCCACGCGGCGCGCCAGCGACTCGGGGATGCCGTCTTCCGTCAGCTCGGCTTCGCGGACGCGGACGCGGCTGAGCATCGTGGCCGGCAAGACGTTGCCGAGCTGCTCCTGGATGGCGGCGATGCGCGGGCGGAACTCGTTCACGTAGGCGGCGATGTCGAGCTTCTGGTAGTTGCTGCGCAGGAGCCAGACGATGGCCCGCTCGAGCAGGCCGGCCACGTCGATCATCATGTCGATCTGCATTTTCGCGGGCAGCTTGGTGTCGAGCGCTTCGATCTCGGCCCAGATGGTCCGCAGGTCGAACGAGTCGCGCATGATGATGAAGGCCCGGGCGATGTCCGGCGATCCTTTGCCCATCTCATCGGACATCTGCCAGGCGAACGTGGGCCGCACGCGGTTGATCATGGCGTTCGTGACCACCGTGCCGATGATCTCGCGGCGCAGGCGATGCCGTTCGATGGCGGCGCGGAAGCGGACGTGCACTTCGTCCGGGAAGTAGCGGACCAGGTCGTCCACGAGCTGCGGATCGTCGGGCAGATCGGTCTTCACGAGATCTTCGTAGAGGACCATCTTCGAGTAGGCCAGGAGGATGGCGATCTCGGGACGGGTGAGGCCGAGGCCCTGGGTGTGCCGCTCGGCGATGGTCTCGTCGTCGGGGAGGCCTTCGATGGCGCGATTGAGGCGGCCCGCCTTTTCCAGCCCGCGCATGAAGCGCGCCTGGGCATCGAGCGTCGACTCGCCGAGGGCGTGCGTGAGCGAGATGGCCTGCGTCTGTTCGTAGTTGTCGCGCAGCACGAGCCGGCCCACATCGTCGGTCATGCTCTCGAGGATGCGGTTGCGCTCTTCGATCCCGGCCAGTTCCCCGCGCGCAATGGCGTCGTAGAGCAGGATCTTGATGTTGACCTCGTGGTCGGAGGTGTCGACGCCGGCGGAGTTGTCGATGGCGTCGGTGTTGATGTGGCCGCCGGCCAGCGCATACTCGATGCGGCCGGCCTGCGTGAAGCCGAGGTTCGCGCCCTCGCCCACCACCTGCACGCGCAGTTCGTTGCCGTTGACGCGCACGGCATCGTTGGCGCGGTCTTTCACCGCGGCGTGATCTTCCCCGGTGGACTTCACGTACGTGCCGATGCCGCCCAGCCAGAGCAGGTCGGCGCGGGCCAGCAGGATGGCGCGCATCAGCTCGGTCGGCGTGACCAGCTTCTTCTGCAGCTCGAACCGGTGCTGGATCTCGTCGGAGATGGTGAGCGTCTTGGCGCTGCGCTCGAACACGGCGCCGCCCTTCGAGAGTAGTTCCGTGTTGTAGCCGTTCCAGTTGAGCCGGTTGTCGAACATGCGCTGGCGCTCGACGAGCGAGGCCGCGGGGTCGGGATTGGGATCGACGAAGATGTGTGAGTGGTTGAACGCCGCGATCAGCTTGATGTGCGGCGAGAGCAGCATGCCGTTGCCGAACACGTCGCCGGACATGTCGCCGACGCCGACGACGGTGAAGTCTTCGCTCTGGGTATCGACACCGATCTCGCGGAAGTGGCGCTTGACCGCTTCCCACCCGCCCTTGGCGGTGATGCCCATGCCCTTGTGGTCGTAACCGACCGAACCGCCCGAGGCAAAGGCATCGCCCAGCCAGAAACCGTAGTCGGCCGAAACCGAATTGGCGATGTTGGAAAACGTGGCCGTGCCCTTGTCCGCGGCCACGACGAGATACGTATCGTCCTTGTCGCGGCGCACGACGTCCCGCGGCGGGACCACTTCATCCCCGCGCAGGTTGTCGGTGATGTCCAGCATGCCGCGCAGGAGCGTCTTGTACGATTCGATGCCTTCCTGCTGGAACACGGCCCGGTCGGCGGACGGGTTCTTGACCACGAAGCCGCCCTTCGAGCCCATCGGGACGATGACCACGTTCTTGACCATCTGCGCCTTCACCAGGTGCAGGACTTCGGTGCGGAAGTCTTCGCGCCGGTCGGACCAGCGGATGCCGCCGCGGGCTACTTTGCCGCCGCGCAGGTGAATGCCTTCCATCCAGGGGGCGTAGACGAAGATCTCGAACATGGGCCGCGGCTCGGGGAGCTCCGGCACGGCTTTGGAGTCGAGCTTGAACGAGAGGTAGAGCTTGCGGTTGCCTTCGCCGTCCCGCTGGAAGTAGTTGGTCCGCAGCGTGGCCTCGATGAGGCTGACGTAGAGGCGGAGGATGCGGTCCTCGTCGGGATTGGTGACCTGCTCGAGGGCATCCTCGATCTGCGAGCGGATGCCGAGCGAGGCACCCTTGCGTCCCATGATGGAATCGCCGAGCGCGGGATCGAAGTAGTTGCCGAAGAGCTGGATGAGGTTGCGCGTGATGTCGGCATGGCGGGCCAGGGTCTGCTGGATGCTGGTCTCGCTGAGGGCCACGCCGACCTGGCGGAGGTACTTGGCGTAGGCGCGCAGGATGACCACCTCGTACCACTCCAGCTCGGCGCCGAGGACCAGGCGATTGAAACCGTCGTTTTCGGCCTGGCGGTTCCAGACACGGATGAAGGCGTTCTCGAACTTCTCCTTCACCGCCGTGAGATCGTCCGGCATCCCTTCGGAATCGAGGGTGAAGTCGCGGATGCGCACGAGCTGCGTGGCCCCGTACGGTTGCAGTTCGTAAGGCACCTCACGCAGCACCTTGAGTCCCATGTTCTCGAGGCGCGGCATGATCTCGGAGAGGGGCACCGGGGGGCCGGCGTGGATGATCTTGCAGTGGAAGTCGCCGCGGTGCCGGAACAGGTCGACGACGAGATCGCCCTTGGCCAGGACCTTCTCTACGTGACGGATGTCGTACAGCGCGGCGTCCTCGCTGTAGCCCTCGGCATAGGCCATCGGGAAGGCTTTCCGGTAACGGCGATGCAGGTCGATTCCGGTCTCTTCGCCCTCCGATGAGGTGAGCGAATCGCGAAGGCGGTCGCTCCAGGTGCGCGACTCGTTGCCGATGATGGCCTCGATGCGGTCGACGTCGACGTCGGGGATCGGTCCGGATGTGCGCACGATGAACAGCCCGCGCGCCAGCGCTGATTCGGAGATGTACTCGTGGACCTCGGAGACATTGCCCTGGAAGGCTTCTTCGAGGATCTGTTTGGTTTTTTCCTTGAACTCCTCCGTGAACCGCTCACGCGGCACGAAGACGTAGCAGGACACGAAGCGTCCGAAGACGTCGTTGCGCGTGAACAGCGCCACACGCTGTCTCTCCTGCAAGAGGAGGATGCCGCGGGCGATCTCGAAGAGATCGGTATCGGTGATCTGGAAGAGCTCGTCGCGCGGAAAGTCCTCGAGGATATCGACCAACGACTTGTCGTCGTGAGAATGTGGTTTCAGGCCGGCACGGTCGCGCACCCGCTGGGCCTTGAGGCGCAGCATGGGGATGTCGCGCACGCTCCGCTTGTAGGCGGCCGAGGTGAAGAGACCGAGGAAACGATCCTCGCGGATGAGATTCCCCTGGTTGTCGTAACGCTTGATCCCGATGCGGTCGAGGGCCTCGCTGCGATGGATGCGGCTGCGGCTGTTGGTCTTGGTGATGATGATCAGGTCTTTGCGGCGCGCATATTGGCTGAACTCCTCCGACAGCGGACGGTCGCCGCGCTCCACCGACTCGGGACGGATGCTGCTCAGGATGCCCAGTCCGGTCTCCGGCGCGGCCTGGAGATAGTCCTTGCCGTCGCGCGTGTCGAAGGTATAACGGCGATGGCCGAGGAAGATGAAGTTCCCGTCGTCGAGCCAGTTGAGGAAGGCCTTCCCTTCGGTGACTTCCTCGGCCGGCATGGGCAGCTTCTCGGCCTGGATCTCCGCGATGTCGGCGGTCAGGCGCGCGCGCATCTGGGGATAGTCGCGCACGGCCAGCGCCACTTCCGCGAAGATCTCTTCCAGCGAGACCCGGATGGCTTCGAGCTCGGCAGGCTCGGTCTCCTGGTCGATCTCGACGTGCATGTACGACTCGGCGGCGCCGTCGGGCGACGGCTTCTCGGTCACTTCGACGAGCGCGCCGTTGGCGTCGCGGCGGACCTGGACGACCGGATGCAGCAGCAGGTGGATCTGCCGCTCGCGGCGCCGGATCTCCGCCGTGACGGAGTCGACGAGAAACGGCATGTCGTCGTTGACGATCTCGATAACGGTGTGCTGGAGGTCCCAGCCGTCGACAGCTTCCGTCGGATTGAAGAGCCGGACCTTCGGTTTGCCGGGGGTTCGTTTGGCACCGAAGTCCCACAGCGACAATGCGCCGCCGAGGAGCGTGTCGAATGAGGTGTAAATTACGTCCTCGGGAGCGACGTTGGCAAAGTAGCGTCGCACAAAATTCTCGGCGCTCGAGCCCAGGTCGCCGGAAACGCGTCGTCGTGCCTCAGCAGCCAGCCGATCGATGATGTCGATCTGGCGCCGTTCAGCAGTGATCGTCATGGGTGTCTCCAAAAATTACTGCGCGCGGTGAATATCATATTTCGGAGGGCAGAGCGCAGAGGGCAGAGCGCAGAAGACCGGGAGAACGCCGGTCTTTTTCTTCTGCCCTCTGCCCTCTGCGCTCTGCCCTCTATCAAGCAGGCCCCCATCCCAGGAACCGCAGGCGCAGGCCAAGCTCCCGCCCGTCCCCGGCGGCGGTGACGGTGCGCTCGATCGAGAGCTCGAGCACGTTCGGCAGTCCTCGCGGACCCGGCATCACGCGATAGTCGCGCTCCAGGTAGGGGGCGGTGCTGTTGAAGCGCTCGATGACGCGGCCGTTCAGCTTGACGGTGATGGCCGGATTCCGCGCCATCACTTCGACGGGAACTCCGAAATCGACGCGCAGCATCGTCCGGCCGACGGCGGGAGGAAGCAGCGTGACGGAGTGTCCGCGCATCCATCGCCATTCGTCCGCACCCATCCCCTCGGGTGAGTACCAGCCGGAGAGGAAGCGCGGCTGCTCGTGCAGCGGCTGCAGCTTGATCTCGAAATAGTGGCGCCGGGCGATGTTCCAGAGATTGCCCCTCTCGCGGCGGAAGATGAGCCCATCGGGTTTGGTCTCGGTGATCTCGGCCAGGAGCCAGGACGGCCGATCTCCGGAGGTCAAGGGCATGGCCCGGTCATCGAGCACGCGCGTGTACGGGAACCCGGGCACGACGAGATCCATGAACGCGGTCATCGTGTGGCCGACGTAGAGACGTTCCCGGGAGGGATCGACGCGCTCCGCCGCCGCGCGTGCGGCCAGGATCGACGGCGCGACTTCGTTGCGCACGGAGCTTAGGGCCGGAAGCGTGTACGCGGCGAAGGCGACGATGAGCGCTCCGGCCAGCGCGGGCGCAAGCCAGCGGTGTCGGCTGCCGAGGCGACGAATGCCGTCCGCGACGAAGAGCGCGAACATCGGTTGATACCCGATGGAGAAGCGGCTGATGCTGAAGCGATCGAGCATCAGCCACGCCAGGAGAGCGAACGGGACGAACGTCAGCGCGGCCCAGAGCATCGACCGGTCGCGCTCGCGGATGGCGCCGGCGATCGAGATCATGGCCAGAAGCGAGGCCACGATGCTCAATGGCGCCGACTGGTATTGCTTGATGAAGAAGCGATCGAAGATCCGCCACAGCGGCGGGCGCTCGTCGCTGCGCCACGAATCGACGCGTGAGATGTACTGGCCATGCTCGCGCACGATGCGCACATAGTCGTCGAGGTCGCCCGTTGCGTACACGGCGGCGCCATACGCCACGCCGACCACGACCACGCCGATCCCGAGAGCGGTGAGGATCTCCATCGGACGCCGTTTGCGGGTGGCGTAGATGCCGGGAATGAGACCGATGAGGATGTTCTGCGGCCGGATGCCGATGGCCAGGGCCAGGAGGAGCGTGCCCAGCCAGTAGGCCTTGCGGTCGCGGGCTCCGCGGAGCAGAAACGTCACGGCGAACAGCACGAGCACGATCGACGGGATGTCGCTGAAGGCACCGCCGCCGAAGAACCAGACATTCGGAAAGAACGCGAAGAGCGCACCGGCCATGACGCAGGTCAGGAAGCGAAGACGCAGCTCGCGCGCGAACAGGTAGACGGCGGGAAAGACCAGCAAGGCGGCGATGAGATTGACGGCCTGCAGAGCGCGGAAATCGTCCGGCACGATCAGCCGGGCGATGCGGGCCATGGCGATGAACACCGGGAAGCCGGGCGGATGCGGATGGTGAAAGGTGACGTCGTAGTCGCGCAACGCCATGGCGAACAGCGCCTCGTCCCAGTCCCAGACGGAACGGGCCAGCGCCAGAAAACGCGTCAACGCGCAGACCACCGCCACCACGATGACGATGGCTCGCTGGCGGGCCGCGATGGGCTCGGGTTCAGTCTGGAAAGTCATCGATGGTGGTGGAGCGCGGCCGCACTCCAAGCGGACCAGGCACGCAACCGCTTACGAACGCGCGTAGGTCTGATAGAACTTCCCGTCGCGTCCGGCCAGGCGTTTCAGCGGCTCATTGGGCCGGAAACGCGGTCCCACTTTCGTCGAAAGCTCGTCCAGGCGCGCCAGGATGTACGGGCCGCCGAGGGCGTCGGCATAGCGGAGCAAACCACCGCGGAACGGCGGGAAACCGGTGCCCATGATCATGGCCAGATCGAGCTCACCGGCGGTGGCCACGATCTTCTCGTCCAGGATCAGCGAGGCTTCGTTGATCATCGACAGCACCATCCGCTCGACCACGGCCTTCGGATCGGCCGGCTGCGGCCGGGTGCCGAGGATCTTGTAGACGCTCGGATCGGGCCCGAGGCGCTTGCCGTCTTTGTAGAGATACAACCCCTTCCCGTTCTTCTTGCCGTGACGTCCGTCGGCGTACAGCTTTTCGACGACGCTCGATTTCTCCATCCGCGCGCCGAAGGCCTCGGAGAGAATGCCCGCCACTTTCGCGGCCACGTCGATGCCCACTTCGTCGAGGAGAGCCATCGGCCCCATCGGCATGCCGAAATCGATCATGGCCTTGTCGAGCGACTCGATGGAGTTCCCCTCCTCGAGCAGGAAGCCGGACTCATTCATGTACGGCCCGAGAATGCGGTTGACGACGAAGCCCGGCCCGTCGTTGCAGTAGACGACCGTCTTGCCGAGCTTCCGCGCCAGCGCCGCCGTAGTGACCATGGCCACGTCCGACGTCTTCTCGCCGCGGATGACTTCCACCAGAGGCATGCGATCGACGGGATTGAAGAAATGCATCCCGACGACGTTCTCCGGCTGCTTCGCCTCGGCCGCGATCTTCGTGATGGGAATCGTCGACGTGTTGGTGGCGAAAATCGCGCCCGGCTTGGCCAGACCCTCGAACTCCGCCAGCACCTGCCGCTTGATCTGCAAACTCTCGACGACCGCTTCGATGACGACGTCCACGCGCCGGAAACCGCTCCAATCGGTCGTTCCGGTGATGCGGGCCAGCTTGCGCTGCATCTCGCCGCGGGTCATGCGCCGGCGGTCGACCTTCCGGCGCCAGATCTTCGCGGCCGCCTTCATGCCGCCGCCGATGGCCGTCAGGGCGATGTCGCGCATGCGTACGTCGGCGTCGGTCTTGTCGACGACGAGCTGGGCGATGCCGCCGCCCATCACGCCTGCGCCGAGGACGCCGACATTCGAGAGGTCGCGCGGCTTCGCGGAGACCGGGTCCTTCTTCGACTCTTCCATCAGGAAGAAGAGACGAACGAGATTCTGGGCCACTTCGTTGTTCACGAGAGCGGCCGCTTCGTCCACTTCGCGGGCCATGCCGCGCTCGACGCCGGCGGACATCGCATAGGCCATCACGTCGATGGCCTTGAGCGGCGCCGGGTAGTGTCCGTGCGTCTCCGAGAGCACGGCTTTGCGCGCCTTGCTGAAGATGAAGTTGCGGGCGAGCGGATTGCCCTCGATGTAGAACTTCGTGCGGCCCGAGCGTTTCTTCCGCTTCCCGCGTCCGGCGAACTGTTTGGCAATGTCGAGGAGGATGCCAGGCTCCACGACTTCGTCGACCAGGCCGGTCTGCTTGGCGCGGCGTGCGTCGAGCGCCTTGCCGTTGAGGATGATGTCCAGCGCGGCCGGCAGTCCGATGAGGCGCGGCATCTTGCTGGTGCCGCCCCAGGCCGGAAAGATCCCGAGCTTGACCTCGGGCAATCCAATCTGCGAGCGCGGCGAGTCGGACATCACGCGCCAGTCGCAGCTGATGGCCATCTCGCAGCCGCCGCCGAGGCAGGCGCCGTCGATCGCGGCCACGGTGGTCTGCGGCAGCTTCGCCAGCTTCGTGAACGTCTCCTGTCCCAGGCGCACGTACTCCTTGGCCTGTTCGGCTCCGCTGACGGTGGTGAACTCGGAGACGTCCGCGCCGGCGATGTAGATGCCCGGCTTCCGCGAGGCGATGATGATCTTCTTCACGTCGGTTGCCGTGGCGAATTGATCCATCAGCGCGGAAAACTCGCGCAGCACGGCGGACGAGAACTTGTTCACCTTCTCGCCCGGAAGGTCGAACCAGAGGATGGCCAGATCGCCCTGGCGCTCGATGACGAACGCCCGCGCGGCGGTCTGGGACGGCGCTTCAGCGACTGAGCTCATGACATGTCCACGGAACCCTCATCGACATACATCTGGTCGATGACGTTCTTGTACTTCTTGTCGATGTTCTTCCGTTTCACCTTCAGCGACGGCGTGATCTCGTCGTCGTCGATGGTGAAGTCGCGCGGGAGGAGCGCGAAGCGGCGGATCTTCTCCTGCCGGTCGAGGTTCTTGTTGAACCGGTCGAGCTCGCCCTGGATGAGGGCCTTGATGCGGTCATCGTTGACGAGAGCGTCGTGCGAGGTCGCGGAAACCCCGAGCGTGGCGGCCTCGCGCTCCAGCTTCTCGAAGTTCGGCACGATGAGGGCCGAAAGGTACTTGCGGCGGTCGCCGATCAGCACGGGCGTCCCGACGTACGGAGAGCTCTTGAGCAACGCCTCGATCGGCTGCGGCGCGATGTTCTTGCCGTAGGCGTTGATGATGATGTCTTTCTTGCGGTCGGTGATCTTGAGGAACCCGTCCTTGTCGATCTCGCCGATGTCGCCGGTATGGAACCAGCCGTCCGGATCGATCGCCGCGGCCGTGGCGTCGGGATTGTTCCAGTAGCCCTTCATGATGTTCGGGCCGCGCGCGAGGATCTCGCCGTCCTCGGCGATCTTCACTTCCACGCCCGGGATGATCGGACCGACGGTGCCGATGCGGCGCTTGTCGGGACGGTTGACGGCGATGACCGGCGACGTCTCGGTGAGGCCGTAGCCTTCCAGGATCTCCACACCGGCGCCGATGAAGAACGCCGCCAGGTCGGCCGAGAGCGGCGCGCCGCCGGAGACGACGTACTTCACCCGTCCGCCGAGACGGGCGATGATCTTGCCGAAGACCAGCTTGTCGGCCACCGCGGACTTGAGCTTGAGACCGATGGGCAACGGCTTGCGGTCGACGATGTACGGCAACCGCTCTTCCGCCACCTTCAGGGCCCAGTAGAAGATCTTCTGGCGCGCCGGAGGAGCGCCGGCCACGTTGTCGAGCACGCGCGCGCGCATCTTCTCGAAGAGACGCGGCACCGCGCCGAAGAAGTGCGGCTTCACCTCGCCGAGGTTGTCGGCGACCTTGTTGATGTTCTCCGCGTAGGCGACGCAGCCACCCTTGTAGTAGTAAAGGAAATCGACCATCCGCTCCAGGATGTGCGACAGCGGCAGGATCGAGAGCGCGACATCGCCGGGCTGGAACGGCACGAACTCGCGAACGGTCACGGTGTTGCTGGTGATGTTGCCGTGCGTCAGCATGGCCCCTTTCGGGTTGCCGGTGGTGCCGGACGTGTAGACCAGCGTGGCCAGATCGTCAGGCGTGCGCGACTTGCGCGACTGATCGAACCATCCTCGGCCGTTCTGCTCCTCGAACTTCCGGCCGCGCTCGACCACATCCTTGAACGACAGGACCCCCTCCGGCAGCGTGGCCGGCGGGTCGCAGACGATGATGGTGTTGAGCGAGGGAACGTGCGAACGGATCTCCAGCACCTTGTCGAGCTGCTCCTGGTTCGAGCAGATCAGCGTGACCATGCTGGCGTCGTTGAGGATGTACTCGATCTGCCATCCCAGCAGCGTCGGATAGACCGGGACGCTGACGGCGGAGGCGGTGAGGATGGCGAAATCGCCCATCGTCCACTCGGGCCGGTTCTCGGAGAGGATGCCCACGCGATCGCCGGGCTTCACGCCCATCTCGTACAAGGCGGTGGCCAGCCAGCGGACCGTGTCGCGGAATTCCGGCACCGTGACGTCCACCCAGCGGTCGCCGCTCTTGTACTTCATGATGGCGGGCCGGTCGATCCCGCACGTCACTTCATAGATGTCGTTGAGCGTTCTGGGTTCCTGCATTCGACCCCCCTGCCCTGATTTTGGTCTTGCTGAGTCGCGGATCATACAACTAGGCGACCTTGATCCACTTCCAGAGCTCGGGGATCGTCGGACGCTTCCCGTACGACAGAATACCGATCCGGAAGATCTTCGCGGTGACCCAGAAGAACGCCAGGATCGTCAGCAGCGAGACGCCGATCGAGACCGCCAGATGCCACATCGGCGGCTCGGTGACGGTGGTACGGACGAACATGGTGATCGGACCGAACACCGGCGCGAGCGAGAACGCCACCGCAAACGGCGCGTCGGGGCTCATGATGATCGGCATCATCAGGAACCACGGGGTCATCATCAGCATCATGATCGGCATGATGAACTGCTGCGCTTCCTTCTCGGAGTTGCAGACCGCCCCGGCGATGGCGTAGACGCAGACGAACGTCAGATAGGCCAGGATGAAAAAGAGGAAGAAATAGGCGAACACGCTCGGACGGACGAACTGGGCCAGGTTGATGTCCGCCATCGCAGCCACGGTCGCGCCGTAGGCGCCGACGAGGCCGATCATGGAGAGCCACACGAAGATCTGCGTCAGACCGACCGAGGCGATCCCGAGAATTTTGCCGGTCAGCAGCTCCATCGGCGTGACGGAGGAGACCAGCACCTCCACCACGCGGTCGGTCTTCTCCTGCACGATGCCGCGCATGGTCTCCTGCCCATAGACGAAAGAAGGCAGGATCAGCAGCGCGCCGAGGATGAAGGCGAAGATGAAATTGAGCTCGCCGCCGGATTTCTTCTCGCCGGTGCGGGAGAGCTGGACGGCGTCGACCGGCAGATCCCGCAGGAGTTTCTCCAGGAGCTCCGGCTTCACGCCGTTTGCGCTGAGACGGAGGCTCTGCAGCGATCGATTGGCCAGCCGCCCGAGGCGCTCCTGGGTCATGAAATCGGTGGAGGAACGGCTGTAATACGAAAGCTGTGTTTCCTGATCGACGAGCGCCTTCGGAGGAATCACGAAGACGCCTTCCAGCTTGTCCGCTGCCTCATCGTCGCGGGTGAGGCGGGCGAGATACGGCTTGGCCTCTTTCTCGACGTCGGCATTCGTCTTGTCGACGTACTCGATCGTGAACTGGGAAGGAAGACCACGCTGGCGCCCGCCGCCTTCGATGGCTTTCTGCGCCGCTTTCTTCGGGTCGACCTTCTCCTCGGGCTCTTTGGCATTGGCGTTCGCGAACGCCTCCCGCAGCTTCCCGGTCCCGTCCAGCACTGCGATGCGCTTCTGACCCATGCCCTTGGCCATCATCAAGCCAGGCAAAACCATGAGGCCGGCCATGAGGAACGGAAAGAGCAGCGTCATGATGATAAACACCTTCTTCCGCACGGCCTGCAGGTACTCACGCTTCATCACCACAAACATCTTCTTCATCGGGCCACCTCATGGGAAAGCGTCTCCGTGCCGACCTTCTCGATGAAGATCTCTTCCAACGACGGAGAGGCCACCTCGAACCGGCGGATGCGCACGCGCGACATGGCCGTCTCGAGGATCGAATGCGGGTCCGCCCCTTCGGCGAGACTGAGCTCCGCGGCGTTGTTGACGAGAGCGCAGCGGCGCACGCGCGGATCGTCGCGCAGGAACGAGCCGTCGCCGTCGAACTCGAGATGCAGCGTGTTCTTGCCGAACGAAGCGCGCACCTCATCGAGCGTCCCTTCCAGGACCACCTTTCCCTGGTGGATGAGCACAATCTCGTCGGCCATCTTCTCCGCCTCGCCCATCATGTGCGTGGAGAGCAGGATCGTCTTCCCCTCGCGCCGCAAGTCGGTGAGGAGATTGCGGACGACGACCATGTTCACCGGGTCGAGACCCGACTGCGGCTCGTCGAGGATGATCAGATCGGGATCGTGCAGCAGCGTACCGATGAGTTGAATCTTCTGCTGATTGCCCTTCGACAGCTCCTCGACCTTGGCGTCGCGCTTGTCGGTCAGTTCGAAGCGCTCCAGCCACTGATCGATCTTCGGCCGCACATCGGCACTGCGGCAGCCCTTGATCTCCGCCATGAACAGGAGGAGCTCCACGAGCTTCATCTGCTTGTACAGCCCGCGCTCCTCCGGCAGATACCCGATGTGGTCGCGATACCCGCGGCCGGCCACCTGCCCGCCCAGCCACTCGATCTCCCCCGAATCCGGGAGAAAGATCCCGGTGATCATCCGGATCGTGGTCGTCTTCCCGGCGCCGTTGCGCCCCAGCAACCCCGTGATCGTCCCGCGCCGGACCGCAAACGAAACCCCGTCCACCGCCCGGACCTCCCCGAACGTCTTGACCACACTGCGAACCGCCAGGATCTCCGACATACCCGTCCTCTCTGATGCGGGGCGTATTGTAAGGGCCGCGATGTCTATACTGATGCCGGTGAGGAATCGTCACCTCGTCCCGCTTCTCCTGCTGTTCGTCGTGGGCGCAGCCTGCAATCGGGCCGAGAAGCCCGTACAGCGCGCTCGTACCGACGAAAAGCGCGCCGATGCGCCCCAGGATGGCGGAACGCTGGTACGGCGGCTCGTCATCGACATCGTGACGCTCAACCCCGTCCGTGCCGCGAGTTCGAACGACGGCTTGGTTCACAAGTTCTTGTTCACGCCGGTCATCTATCTCGATCGCAATCTGCAGCCGATCCCGGGACTGGCCAAGTCATGGACGATCTCTCCCGACGGTCTGACATACCGGTTCGAGCTGAATGAGAACGCGACGTTCTCGGATGGATCTCCCGTTCGAGGCAGCGATGTCGTGTTTACGTTGCGGAAGATCGTCGACCCCACCACGGAAGCTCCTCAAGTGGCAGGCCTCTTCGACCAACTCGATCTCACACGCACGCGTGCGACCGGCGACCACACCATCGAAGTCGGGTTCCGGCAGCCGTGGGCCAGTCAGCTCATCCACTTCGCGTCCGTCTTCGTCCTCCCCGAGCATGTCTACTCCAAAGGTGACTTCAACAGCGACTTCAACGATCTCGCCGTTGGCAGCGGTCCGTACAAGCTGGTCAGACGCGAGCGCGGGAAGGAGATCATCGTCGAGCGCAGAGCCGACTATTGGCGAGAGAGGCCGCACATCCAGACGGTAGTCTTCAAGATCATCGCGGATCACGGGACGGCGTGGAACGCGCTGAAGCTCGGAGAAGTCGACGAGACGATCCTAACCTCCGACACCTGGTTACGGGAGCGCACGAACCCGGCCTGGACGCGAACCATCGACTTTCAGCGCTTCTACCGGCTCGGCTACAACTTCATCGCCTGGAACAGCCGCCGCCCGCTCTTCGCCGACAAACGCATCCGGCGCGCGATGGCGATGTGCATCCCAACTGACGCGATCATCCGCGATCTGTTTCACGGCACTGCCCGGGCGATCAATGGCCCGTTCACACCGGACGAGTACGCGTTCAATCCTTCCGTGCCGCTGATTCCATTCGACCCCGCCGGCGCCCAGCGGATCCTGGCCGCGGCCGGGTGGATCGATCGGGATGCCGATGGAGTGCTCGACAAAGGCGGAAAGAAATTTGCGTTCGAGATGCTCGTCATCCCGGGGAACGCTGTCACCACGCAATTCATGCAGACCGTCCAAGCCGAGCTGAAGAAGATCGGCGTACAGCTAAATATCCGGGCCGTCGACGGCGCAGCAGTCATGCAGCAAGCGCGCGCCGGCAACTTCGACTCCGCCTACCTGGCCTGGCAACTCGACGCCGACCCCGATCCGCACTCGCTGTTTCACAGCTCCCAATTCCCGCCCCGCGGCCAGAACTTCGTTTTCTACTCGAGTCCGGAGGCCGACCGCCTCATCGACGACGCGCGCCGGGAGATGGACGACGCGAAACGCAAGAGGCTCTACTGGCGGCTCCACGAGGTGCTGGCGGATGATCAGCCGTACACATGGACGGTCCAGGTGTCGACGAAGAGCGGAGTCAGGAAGCGGCTACACGGCGTCCGCACAAGTGGAGGGTATGGCCTTTTCATGTGGTACCCAGGTGAGTTCGACTGGTGGATTCCTCAGCATGATTAGGGCACATTGGGTGGTGAACAAGGCCGGGTCACCACCCAATGTGCTCGGATGCTCCTCGATACAGATGCGCGGTATCACCGCAACGAGCGGACAAATCCGGCTCAAGCTAGGGCTTGGGAAGCGGTGGATTCCACTCATCGTGCGTTGTCAGTCCACGGAAGAAATTCTTGATCTTCTTGACGACGCTAACCACACGCTCGCCGGGATCAGCGACATCACGATCTCTAAGAGTCGCAGCAGTAGCGATTGGCGACACCGAGAGATACAAAAAGACAGCTAGCGCGGCGACGCGCAAGTATTTGCGATTCATACGGCCCTCCTAAGGCTCGTTTCGGGTCTGGAGGGCGCGCCCTTACCTCAGGGAGTGACTCTCAACGAGAAATCCCTACCCTGATCGCGGAAAATCGTCTGCACTCAGCTAATCGGGGCTTGGTGCGAAGAGCAGATTCGGCTGACGAGGCAACACCCGAATGTACTCCCGGACACTGCGCACCAGCCTTCGGTCGTCACGCCGGAGGCTCGCAGCTTCACGGATAAATGCGAGTGCTGTTAGCGCACGAGTCGTGTATGCGAGACCGGCCAGCTCGAACGCTTGCATGGTGGAGCGGCAAATCTCCTCCACCTCTTCGTAACGGTTCTGCACGAGAAGCAACTCCGCGATGTCGAGACTAGCCAGCGCGGCGTCAACGGTCATCCCAAGATTTGCCATCTCGTGCGTAAGATCCCGTAAGCGCGCGCAGGCATCTTCGACCTTGCCGGCTTCCGCGAGAATGACCGCGACGTTCCAACGAATGCGAACCGTCTCGGTGCTAGCTCCGATGTCGTCCAGCAGGGCTAACGCACAATCGTAATAGTGAATCGATACATCAACTTTACCCAGCTTCTTGTAAATTTGACCGAGACCGCCAAGAACACGTGCGTGGGTATCCACGTGAGTAGACTTTGAAATCTGCCTTTCGAGATCGAGTAGTAGCCGCTCCGCCTGCGCATACATGTTTCGGCTGACGAGTATCGGAACCTCCGCGAGCCTTGCCGAAACCGTCCGGTTCAGATCCCTGTAGTCCTCGAATGTCTTCGCGCTCGCGACCGCCGCGTCGCTCGCTTCCGCGAACCGTTCGAACGGGCGCAGCACCAGCGCCTTGACGATTCCGAGCCTGGCCAGGTCGTATTCGCTGACCACACAGGAACAAAAGTGTCTTTCTGAGGCAAAAATCGCTGCTTCCGCTTCCGCAAACTTGCCGACGTAGAATAGGGCGTAAGCCTTGTCGCGCCACGCGGCACCACGTAGCCGGGCGACGGTGTCGGACGGATAGGCCGTGGAGTCGAGCTCCTCGGCGATGTCCGTTGCCAGCGCGGTCATCTCGACAGCATCAGGCGGCATCGCCACAACCGTTGTGTACACCTGCTCGATCAACTTCCTGACCACCCCTGCCGTCCGCCACTCCGGGTGTTCGTTCAGCCGCGGCATCCACTCTTCACGCGAGCCCGCCAGGAGCGCCTGCAGGATCGTTTCGGCGCGCGAGTCTTCGTCGGTCATGCGATCGGCGAAGGCGCGGAGGCTGGCGATGGTGGCGGGAACGGGCTCACTGGCCGGGCGGTCCCAGGACTCCTGATCGCAGAGGGCGTCGGCGATCATGCGGAAGGACTCGATCTTTGCGCTGCACGGCTCGCAGGCCGGGAGGTGCCGGTCGGCGGCGGCGCGGTTGGTCTCGATCAGGGCGATGAGGGCTTCGTCGGTGTAGTGGCGCTCGATCATGTTCGTCACCATCACTTTGTGACTGCGGTGATGCTGAGGTAGATCTCACGCACTCGCTTGAGGCAGTTGTGGATCAGCTTCTCGGCATAGCGATTGGTGGTCTCGAGCTCCCGGGCCACGTCGCCCGCGGAACGTCCTTCGAAGTAGTGAAGCCACAGGGTCTCGCGGCAGCGCGGCTGCAGGTAGTCCAGCGCCTGGCGCACGGTCATGCGCATGGCGAACTGGTCGGCCAGCCCCTGCGAGCCCGGATCGCAATGTTCCTTGAAGTCGTCCGGCAGCGACTCGATCCGCCCCTGGGCGCGCCAGTAATGGCGGCTGGCGTTGCACATGGCCGCCACGAGCCAGGCCCGGACGTTCTCGATCTTGGTTCCGGTCTGCAGGAAGGAGAGGAAGACTTCCTGGATGAGGTTCTCCGCGTCGGGGTCCGGAATGCGGAACTTCCGGCAGGCCACGTAGAGGAGGAGGTTGCGATGCTCGATATAGAGAGCCTCGACGTCGTCCGCGGCGGGCGAAGACGGCGCTCCCGGCGAGGAGGGGGCGGCGGGCGCAGGGGGAACGGTCGGTGGAGGCGGCGCAGACGGGTCCCCAGGGCGAGCGGACGATTTCTCAGTTCGCTGCGGGGAGGCGTTCGGCGTCACATCGCTTGCGTTGTGTTCCAACACGGCAACCTTTCCCTCGCGCAATCGCTCGGCGGACCGTTGCACATTTGTGGATTTTAGACCCATTGCACGTTACCACGTTTTTATCGCGGATGGGACTCTTCCCTGAAAGAGGGCCTTCCCTCCGGACTTCCCACTTGCCCGGGATACCTCACGATCAAAGACATGTTCCGGATGTATGGACATGATCGCATGAATCAGGCCTTCGATGCTATCCTCCGCCGCCGATGGACGCCGATCACAATCGCACACTTGTCGAGGACACGTGGTCCTCAATCGTACCGACGCTCGAGCAATACATCCGCATTCCCAACCAGTCGCCCCTCTTCGATCCGGAGTGGAAACGCAACGGACACATGAACCGCGCCGTGGCGCTGGCGCATTCTTGGGTGGAGTCGCAGCAGATCCGAGGGCTGACGATCGAGGTGCACGAGCTCGAAGGACGCACGCCGGTCATCTTCATGGAGATCGAAGGCGACGCCTCCGGCACGGTACTGATGTACGGCCACCTCGACAAGCAGCCGGCCATGGTCGGCTGGGAAGAGGGTCTCGGCCCCTGGACGCCCGTCCTGCGCGACGGGAAGCTCTACGGACGCGGCGGCGCCGACGACGGCTACGCGATCTTCGCCACCGTCGCGGCCATCCGCGCCGTGCAGCAGCAGGGTCTTCCGCATGCCCGCATCGTGGTGCTGATCGAGTGCTGCGAAGAGAGCGGCTCGGTCGATCTACCCGCCTACATCGATCTCCTGTCCGACCGAATCGGCACGCCGGGCCTGGTCATCTGTCTCGATTCCGGCTGCGGCAACTACGATCAGCTCTGGATGACGACGTCGCTGCGCGGCTCGATCGTCGGCAATCTGCACGTCGAGGTCCTCAGCGAAGGCGTCCACTCCGGCGACGCCAGCGGCATCGTGGCCTCCAGCTTCCGCGTCATCCGCATCCTGCTCGATCGTCTCGAAGACGCCGGCACCGGCAAGATCATCCCGGAATGGCTGCATGTGGAAGTTCCGGCCGACCGTCTCGCGGAGGCGAAAGCGACCGCCGCGGTCCTCGGCGACGAGGTGTGGAGCAAGTTCCCCTTCCTCGACGGCGTTACGCCGGTCTCGAAGGATCCGCTCGAGCTCCTGCTCAACCGCACCTGGCGTCCGGCGCTGTCGTACATCGGCCAGGGGGGATTCCCCGATCTCGTCCAGGGCGGCAATGTCCTCCGTCCGAAAACGTCGATCAAGCTCTCGCTGCGCATCCCGCCGTCCCTCGACGCCACCGATCTCGAGAGCAACCTCAAGGAGCTGCTCGAGAGCGATCCGCCGTACGGCGCCCATGTCTCCTTCGAGACCGAGAAAGGCGGCGCCGGCTGGGTGGCGCCGAAAGTCGCCCCCTGGCTCGAGCAATCGGTCGAGCGCGCGTCGCAGACTTACTTCGGACGCGGGGCGATGACGTTCGGCGAGGGCGGCTCGATTCCGTTCATGGGGATGCTCGGCGCCAAGTATCCGAACGCCCAGTTCCTCATCACCGGCGTCCTCGGGCCGCACAGCAATGCCCACGGCCCGAACGAGTTCCTCGACATCGGTTACGCGAAGAAGCTCACGGCGTGCGTGGCCCAGGTGTTGGCCGATGAACGCCGGTCGCTCGCCTAGCTCAAGCGTGGCCTCCCGCGTACCGCTTCTCCCCCGCTTCGATCCGGAACGGCAGGCGGTTCTGCAGCGGGGGTAACGGGCAGGTGGCGAAGGGCGTGAACGAGCAGGGCGGGTTGTAGGCCTTGTTGAAGTCGATCACGGTCTTCCCGTCCGGACCCGGCTTCGCCGCGTAGAGGTAGCGGCCAGCCTGATACGTTTCATCACGGCTCGTTTCGTCTTTGAAGATGATGAAGAGCTCGTCGGATCCATCCTCCAGGACCGGATCGATTCGATACTCCTTGCCGTCGACGGTGAACACGAACGCACCCGGCGAGATGTTGTCGGCGGTCATCCCCGTGACGTCGGTGATCGGGATCTTCTTCTCCGGCTGGTACGGCTCGTACCGGGCCTCGAGGCGCCACTTCGGATCGGTTGGGTAGTAGTCCAGGCCCTCGAAGTGCGTGCGCGTGTGCGCATTCGCATCCTTTACCCGAAGGCCGTATTTCTCGCCGCGCTTGATGACCTGGAAGCGCACCGAGCCCATCTGCACCACGGTCGGCCCGCTTTCTTCGGCGTCGTTCTTCAGGGCGACCGGAGCGGCCATCGGCTTGCCGTCGATGACCATTCCAGCGCCAGGCTCGAGCGTGACGGTGCCGCCTTGGCGCTCCAGCTTGACAGTCGGCGATCCGGCGCTCGGGATCGAGATGACGTTGTTTCCCTCGTTGAGCCAGAAGAGGCCGATGAGCGAGAGCCATCCATCCTCCGCCTTCAGGCGCGTGGCCCGCTTTTCCTGCCACTGGGCGATCTGGGCGCGGTGGGCCTGGACGTCCGCCTGGGGCGTCTCCGTTGCCTTTTCCATCGGTTTTTCCCGGCACCCGGCCACGAGCAAAACGGTCAGCGAAAACACGGTTAGGGCTTTCATGCAGCTAGCATACGCGTGGGTGGTTTTCATTTCGCGAACAACGGTGTCAAAGAATCGTGGCCGAAGTCGCCCAATTTCCGGCGCGCGAGGCGGCGCGTGAGATGAGCACGCCCGCGGCGCTCTGGTCCGACGAGCGGAAACTCCTGACGGCCATCCGGCAGGGGGACACCGCCGCGGCGGAAGAATTGGTCGAGCGGACGTACTCGGCCGTGTTTGCTTCGGTTTACCGGTTGTGCGGCGACCGCGATCTCGCCGCCGACCTGACGCAGGAGACGTATCAGAAAGCATGGAGCGCACTGCCGCGGTTCGACGGACGCTCGCAACTCTTTACCTGGCTTTACCGTATCGCTTACACGACGTTTCTGAATCACGTGCGGCGGCCGCGGCGGATGACTTCGCTCGACGAGCCGGACGCAATCGACGTACGAGACCAGAATCCCCGGGCCGACGAAGTGCTCGCGGATCAAGAGGAGGCAGAACACCTCCGGAAGGCAGTCATGCAACTCCCCGAAGACATGCGTTTTACCGTGACGGCGCACTTCTGGGGAGGACTGCCGGTGAAAGAGATCGCTCAGATCGAGGGCATCACGACGGTGGCGATTCGCAAGCGATTGCATCGCGCGTTCTCGATCCTGGAGACGATGCTCGATGAGGAAGTCCGATGAACTCCAAGCGGAGAGCTGAACTGCAGCGCAAATTGTCGATGGGCGCCGTGCCGCGCCCGCCGGCAGATCTGTCCGACCGCATCAAGGCCGACATCCCGCAGTACCTGCAGACGGAAGCGGAGCGCGCCCGATTCTCCGGATCGGTTGCCTTCAGCATGCGCGTCGCCGCGTCTATCCTGCTGCTCATCACCACTGCGTTCGTCACGCTCCGCCTTTTGGAGACGGAACCGGAGCACATGGCCAGCTTCAAGGCGGCCAAACCGCAACTCATCCCTGCTGTGACCCACCGCAGTGTTCCTGCCAATGCCGACGCGCCGCGGCCTCAGCCGCAGCCGCTCGGTGAGGAAGTGCGTCTCGACATCGCCCAGGAGAGCGCCGTGCCTGCTTCGAGCGCGCCTGCGCCTCGTGTTGCGGCCATGCGGGCTGGGGTCGAGAGCCGTGAGACACAACCCGAGGCAGACCAGGCTCGCGATAACGAGGACAACCAGACCTGGACGGGCGTCCAGGAGATCGCGGCAAACGCCGCCGGCGCGATGGACGATCGTGCAGAACCAGTGCAGATCGCCGAAATGCCGACAGCCGCGCCCGCGCCGGCGCGCGAGCGGCAAGAAGCAGTTGCCGAGCCGCCGGCCGCGGTCGCGGCCGCAGAAGCGCCCGGACGATCGGCCCAGAGCGCCGACGCCACTCGGAAAACGCTCGGCCGTCGTTCGGCTCCGGCTCCGGTAATGGTGCCTCCAGCGCCGATGCCCGTACCGCCTCCGGCGGAGAGCTTCACCATCACCGCCAGCGCACCGTCGCTGATGAGCGAAGCTCATGCGAGCGAGCTCTCGCTCGCGCAGAAGCCGCAGGTGTTCGGCATCTCCGTCGATCCGAAGGTCTTTCTGGAGATGAAGACGACGTTGCAGAAGGGCAATCGCCCGGCGGCGGCCAGCGTGAACGTCGATGCGCTGGTGAACTACTTCGCCGGACCGCCCGATCGCGCACCGCGCCACGTGTCGCTCGAAGTGGAAGCGTCGCCTGCACCGGTAGAGGCCGACGGTGACCATGCGGTTCTTCGCTTCACCATCGATACGCCGCGAATCAAAGTAGGGCCGCGCGAGTCGACTCCCCCGGCCGCCGCCGAGGCACGCCTCGAAATCGAGATCGATCCCAAGGCGGTGGCGAGCTTCCACCGCATCGGCGGCACCCCGGCGGTCGCGCCGGAATCGATGCTTCTGCACAACCTATCCGTGACCGGTCTCTACGAGCTGGAACTGCGTCCGCATTTGAACGCCAAGCAGCGCGTGGCCACCGTTCGTCTGCGTTATCGCTCCATCACCAACGGAAAGCCGCAGGTGCTCACGCGGGTCGTGCACGGAAGCGATCTCGCGCGCGATTGGGCACGCGCCTCGCGCCGCCACCGCCTGGCTTCCCTGGGCGCGGTCTGGGGCGAGTCTCTCAAAGGTGCCGGAGTACGCGCCGACGTCGCCAGACGTGCCGAGGAACTGGCCACGCAGGAGCCCGACGACGCGCGCGCCCGTGAGCTCGCCAAAGCGGCGAGTGATACGGCCGGAGGCAAGCAGTAGAGGATTACCTCTTCCTGCCTCCTCCGAACTTCCTCACCGATGCGAAGTGCACGGTGAAGTAGTTAGCGGCGGCGCGCAGCGCGTTGCCCACCACTCCGCCGTCCTTCGCGGGGATGTTTTCCACGGCCAAGCGCATGTGCGGCGGCAGCTTGCTTCTGCAACGGCGGCAGAGCGCATTGCCAACGGTTTTATCGAGATCACAACGCGGGCAACTGCGCTTTTTGGAGAGATCGGTCAACTGCTCCTTGGTCAGATGCATTGGATGCTATTTTCACATAACTTCTCGCGATAGAATCCCCGGCCGCTCGGAGGAACAGAAAATGGGCAAGAAGGTCGACTTTCCATCCAACGGTCACAGCTGTCAGGGGTACCTCTCTGTTCCAGCGAGCGGTAAGGGTCCGGCCATCGTTGTGATTCAGGAGTGGTGGGGTCTCGTGGAGCACATCGAGGATGTCGTGGACCGCTTCGCGGCCGAGGGATTCCTCGCCATCGCGCCCGACCTCTATCACGGCAAGACCACCAAGTCGCCCGACGAAGCCGGAAGACTATTGATGGAGCTCGATGCCGATCGCGCCGTTCGTGAGATCGCCGCGGCGGGCGCCTACCTCCTGCAGCTGCCGGAGTGCTCGTCTTCGAAGTACGGCGTCGTCGGGTTCTGCATGGGCGGGGCGCTGGCGCAATACGCGGCCACCAAGGATGCCGGCCACGTCGGCGCCGTGGTGAGCTTCTACGGCGGCTTCAAACAGGTCGTGCCGGAATGGGAGAAACTTCAGGCCGCGGCCCTGCTCATCTACGGTGAGAAAGACAAAGGCGTCCCGGCCGAGAACGGCCGCCAGCTCGAGGCGAAACTCGCTGGGCTGGGCAAGAAGAGCGAAGTGGTGATCTATCCGGACGCCGATCACGCGTTCTTCAACGACACCCGCCCCAACTACAAGCCCGAGGCGGCGGCGGACGCATGGCGCAGAACGCTGGAGCTCTTCCGGCAGCAACTGTGATTCGCTCTTCTCTGCCGGGCAGGATCGCGTTCTTCGCGCTGCTGCTGTTCTGCCTCACCCCGTGGTGCCCACCGCCGCTGGCCCTGGCCCTCGGCCTGGCATTGGCGCTGACGCTGGGCAGCCCCTACAAGACCAGCCGTCAGACGCGGATTCTTCTGCAGACTTCCGTTGTGGGCCTCGGCTTCGGGATGAATCTGCAGAAGGTCGTCCAGGCGGGACGCTCGGGGATTCTCTTCACGCTGGCCACGATCGTCGGCACGTTGCTGGCCGGCTACGCCCTCGGCAGAGTGCTGCGCGTCAGCAGCGGCACGGCGCATCTGATCTCGTCCGGCACGGCGATCTGCGGCGGCAGCGCCATCGCCGCGGTAGGGCCGGTGATCGGCGCGACGGATGAGGAGATGTCGGTTTCGCTCGGCACCGTATTCATCCTCAATTCCATCGCCCTGTTCATCTTTCCCCTGATCGGTGCGGCGTTGCATCTGACGCAGCCGCAGTTCGGGATCTGGTCCGCGATCGCCATCCACGACACGAGCTCGGTGGTCGGCGCGGCCGCTGCGTACGGCGCCGAGGCGTTGCAGGTGGCCACGACGGTCAAGCTCACCCGCGCGTTGTGGATCGTGCCGCTGACCCTCGGCACCGCGTTCGCGTTCCGCCGCCGCATGTCCGGAGCCGGCCGTGTGGTCATCCCCTGGTTCATCCTTTACTTTCTGCTCGCCTCGGTGATCCGCACGTATGTGCCTGCCCCACAGATCGCGTGGGACGTCGTAGTTCGCGTCGCGCGCATCGGTCTGACGGTCACGCTGTTTCTGATCGGCTCGGCTCTCTCCCGGAAAAGTCTCGCCGCCGTCGGCTTCCGGCCGTTGATCCTCGGCGTGACGCTCTGGATCCTCGTCTCCGCCGCTGGACTGTGGGCCGTGCGCGCAGTCGTGTAACAATCCGGAGAGCGATGCCCGTTCTCGAGGGAGATGCCTCCGCATTCCGCTTGCCCGAAGTGCTCACGTTTCTGAGCACCACGCGCAAGAGCGGCACGCTCACCCAGGTGAGCGACGGGAAGGAAGCGCATCTCTTTTTTCAGGACGGTGCGCTCGTCTACGCCGGCTCGAACCAGGAGCACTTCCGCCTCGGCACGATCCTGTTGCGCAGAAAGAAGATCACGCGCGATCAGCGCGACCGCATCGATGCCGTCATGCAGCGCGACGGCGGCCAGTTCGGCCAGCTCCTGGTGCAAGCCGGCCACATGTCCGATCCGGAGCTGCGCGATTGGCTGAAGGTGCAGGTCTCCGAGATCGTCTACGACGCATTCGTCTGGGAGGGCGGCACCTTCTCTTTCGCGCAGGAGACCAGCCTTCCTCCGCATGCCGTGACGATCTCGATCGACCTCGGCAACCTGATCATGGAAGGGGCACGCCGCATCGAGGAGTGGGAGCAGTGCCTCAAGCTCCTGCCCGACCAGTCGATGGTCTTCCGCGTCGTGGCCGCGCCGCGGGACGAGAAGATCACGCTCACTGCCGAGGAGTGGAAGATCCTCTTCATGATCAACGGCCAGCGGACGATCAAAGAGCTCTGCGACGATTCGGAAGATGACCCGTTCCACGTCTATCGCCTGCTCTACGGACTGCGCGCCAACAAACTGATCGAAGTGGCCGGCGACCGCTCCCGCGAGGACACCGGCGCGGGCAAACGGTCGGTGACCGGGACTCACGAATCCGTCACCGGGACGATGGCCGCCGATGCCACGATGCGGCAAGGATCGCCGCAATTCGGCGCCGAGTCGACGATTCAGGATGAGCCGAACGACGACACCAGCCTGCTCATCGGCTCCGAAGAAAAGATGTTGTCCTACGCGGACGTCGTCAGACCGACCGTCGCGCAACTGAAGATCGAGCACGACGGCAGCGTCATTCCTCTCACAGATCCCGAGTACCTCCTCGGCCGTCACCGCGAGAACAGCATCCAGCTCGCCGATCCCGGCGTCTCCGGCTTCCACGCGCGCATCTACCGCGGGCCGGAGGGCTACGTGATCGAAGATCTGAAGAGCCGCAACGGCACGTGGCTGAACGGCGCGCGCGTCTATCACGCCACGCTCAGCAACGGCGACCGCGTACACCTCGGGCAGATCGATCTGATCTACGAAGTGCTGTTCACGTAGGAGCTACACAGCTCTACAGCTTCATAGCTGTACAGCCGTTATTTCGTGATCCGCTCCAGGCCGCGCATGTACGGCCGCAGCGCCTCCGGGACGATGACCGAACTATCGGCCTGCTGGTAGTTCTCGAGCACGGCCACGAGCGTGCGGCCGAGGGGCAGGCCCGATCCGTTGAGCGTGTGGACGAAGCCGACCTTCTTGTCGGTGCCGCGGTAGCGGATGTTGGCGCGGCGGGCCTGGAAATCGGCAAAGTTCGAGCAGGAGGAGATCTCGCGATACGCCTCCTGTCCCGGCAGCCACACCTCGATGTCGTAGGTCTTCGCCGAGGAGAAGCTCATGTCGCCGGTGGACAGCGTCACGACGCGGTAGTGGAGATTCAACAGTTGCAGGATCTCTTCCGCGTCGGCGACGAGTTTCTCGAGCTCGTCCCATGACTCCTCGGGGGTGGTGAACTTCACGAGCTCGACTTTCTCGAACTGATGCTGGCGGATCAGGCCGCGCGTGTCTTTTCCGTACGATCCCGCTTCACTGCGAAAGCAGGGCGTGTACGCAGTGAAGTGGATCGGCAGTTGCGCGATGTCGAGGATTTCGTCGCGGTAGATGTTCGTGACCGGTACCTCGGCGGTCGGAATGAGATAGAGCTCCTTCTCGTGCTCGAGCTTGAAGAGGTCTTCCTTGAACTTCGGGAGCTGCCCCGTGCTGCGCAGCGAGTCGGCGTTTACGATGAACGGCGCCAGCACCTCGGCATAGCCCTGGCGCTCGTGAACATCGAGCATGAAGTTCATCAGCGCGCGGCTCAGCTTCGCCGCGGCGCCGTAGAGGATCGAGAAACGCGAGCCGGTGATCTTGGCGGCGCGGTCGAAGTCGATGATGCCGAGCTGCTCGCCGAGGTCGGAATGCTCCTTCGGCTGGAACTCGATGGACGGCTTGGCCCCCCAATGCCGCTCCACGCGATTGGCCGACTCGTCGGGGCCGACGGGAACGGATTCGTGCGGGACGTTCGGAAAGTAGAGCTCGAGCGTTTTCAGCTCGTCCTCGATGGCCGCGAGACGGTCGTCGAGCTCCTTGATCTCGTCGCCGACGCGTTTCACGGCCTCGATCTGCGCGGACGCGTCCTGGCGATTCTTCTTCAGCGTGGCGATTTCCTGCGACGCAGCGTTCTTCTGCGCCTTCAGCGCTTCGCCCTGGGCGATGGTGCGGCGGCGGTCGGCGTCGAGCGTGACGAAACGCTCCAGGTCGACCACGGCGCCACGTGTTTGCAGCGCGCGCCGGTAGTCGTCAGTGTTTTCTCTCAGGTACTCGCGGGAAAGCATGGCCGCGCATGATAGCGAATCAGTGCCGGACCGCGCGCTCCCGCGTGGCCGCCGGGGCGAAATCGCCCGTGATCACCAGCGCGTAGCTCTGCCGCGGGCCGAAACGGAGGTCGTGCGCGGAGACCGTGATCGACACCAGGCCCGACACCTGTGAGTCCAGCGACACCACCTCGACGTTGTTCAACCGGTCGGGTGTGCTGCCGTTGCCGAATGTCGTTCCGGCGGCCGCCGTGACGCGCAGATCGAGATCGTTGACGAGCTGCGGCGTGGTATCGGACATCGGGGCGATGTGACCGGCCGGATCGGTCCAGACGAGCACTGCCTTCAACACGGTGCCCGCGTTCACCTGCAGACGAACCGTCTTCGACCTCCCTTCCGCGAGCCCCTCGGCCAGCGGGACATCGACGACCTGCAGCCGCCGGCCGTCTCCCTGGAAGTACAGCGCGTCATCGAGCACCGGAAAGCCCCATCCCTGCTCGTGGGACGGCACCGGCAGCGCCGGCACCCGATCCTGGGCCATGATGTCTCCGCGCCACGGCACGGCACGCGCGGAAGCGATCAGCGTGGCCTTCAGCAAGGCGGCGCTCGGAGTGAATCCGTTGGACGCCACCGCTGTGCCGCCCGGATAGAAACCGTCGGTGTAGTACTGCCGCACCAGCGCGGCCGCGCCGGCCACCGTAGGCGACGCCCACGATGTTCCCGCCTGCGTCGAGACATCGCACGTGCCCGGGTTCCCGTCGAAATCCATATCGCCGGTGATCACGCGCGCGGGCGCCACGAGATCGGGCTTGATGCGTCCGTCGCGGGCCGGACCGAACAGCGTGAAGTACGCAAGCGTGTTGTCGTCGTTGCTGCCGGTCCGCGTGCCGCCGACCTGCAATGTGTTCTTGGCGCTGCCCGGGGCCGACAGGGAGCTGAGCGGCGTGGAGCCGACCTGCCCGAGGTTGCCCGTGTTGAAGACGACCAGCAGATCCGGATGCGACCAGATGAACGCATCGATGTCGTAAGCGCTCTGCGGATAGTTCGCCCGTGGCACGACGACCGCCTGGCCCTGCCGGTCGCCCCACGAGTTCGAGTGAATGCGCGCGCCCTGACGATAGGCTTGCTCGAGGACCGGCGTCATGTTCGCCGGACAGCGGATCCCGGGATATTGCGAGCAGAGGTCGGCGGGGACGATGAAGCCCGCGTCCTGGACGATGAGCTTCGCACCGGGCGCGATCGCGTCCGCGAAGTCGTGCTGGAGAGACGTCCCGCGATCGCCCGCAGCGGCCGCCGCCGCATGCGTTCCGTGTCCCTGGTTGTCGAACGATCCCGCAGCGCCCGGCACATCGCAACCGAAGGCGCCCGGATATTGGTCGCACGAGTAGAGGAAGTCGTAGGCGATGATCTTGCGGCGCGAGAGGTCGATGTTCTGCCACTGCAGCCCGCCCTGCGGCGTTCCGGTGTTCATGGGAGGCGCGCTGTTGTCGGGCTCGGCGAAGTAACACGACTGGTAATCGACGCCGCTGTCGAGGACCGCGATGATCTGCCCCTGGCCCAGGATGCCGCGGTTATGCAACGGAGTCGGACCGGTGGCCGATCCCGACTGCAGGGAGCGATAGGACACCTGATTCGCCGAGAGCACGGCACAGAGGAGCATCGTGCCAATCGCAAATAATTTGCGCATTGCGTGGTGGAACGACAACACCCGAGGGTCAATTCCGGTGCTGTTGTATGTTCGTGTCCGTGCTTCGGCATACCAAAGCGGCAGCTGCGGCTGCCGCACTCCAAACGTTGCTCGCGCTGCTGGCGAATGCGGAACCGCGGCCGATCAACGAGGCGGAACGGGAGGCGGTCGCGATTGTGGCGGCGTTTCTGTCCCGAGGTCCAGCGGCAATCGAGGAACGTCTCGCTCCGGACGCACCGTTGCGCGCATTGCCGCGGGAGGACGTGCTGGCGGAGCTCGCGGTGCGGACGGGGCCGCGGGACGGTGCGCGTTGGACGTTGCAAACCGCCGGCGGCGGAGCGGGTGACGTCGCCTTTCGCGTGACGTTTCCGAGCGGCTACGAAGACGGCCTGCTCTTTCGGATGACCAGGAGCGGCCCGCGATGGGCGCTGCGAGAAGTGCTGACGCTGGCCGAGAATCCGGCGCCAACGGCATCACCACCGCCACCAGCGTCGTCGCCGCGACGACTCCCTCCCCGCACGATTCTGATCATCGCGGCGGTCGTGCTCGGCATTCTGGCGGCGATCAGCTTCGCGCGATCGCGCGTGCTCGCCGTCATCGCACTCGTATTTGCCGCAATTGCGGCGGTGGCCGCGATCCTGGTTCCCCGGTTCGCGCATGTTCCGGAAACGGGCGTGCAAGCCTTCGCCGAGTTGCGCTCCCTTCTCCCGTTGCGCGAGGCACTCGCGCGCGGGGACGATCCGACCGTTCCGCCTGGCATCTCCGCCGGAGCGCGAGACGTCGGCACGTTGTGGATTCTGCAGAGCGGAGCAACGCTCACCGTCCGCGGCAATGCCAACGATCCGCTTGCCGGACTGACGACGGTGTCACGAACGCCGCTCGCCGAGGTGGTGCGGGCTCGTCTTGCGCTCGGCTCGGGCAAAGCCCCCGGAGTGGCCGCGGCGGCATTCACCCGCGCGCTGGCCATCCAGCCGCAGCGTGACGACATCCTGGTCGAGGCGGCCACTTCATTCGGCGTGAAGTCCGCGGCCACGAGGTTCCTCGATGATCCGCGTTTCGATCAGTCACGCGACCCGCGATTGCACTATGCGCGCACACTGCGCGCGGCGGCGAGCGATGAGACCGCGGCACAGCGGCACCTGCGCACGGCCTGGATGCTCAAACCGTTCGCGCGCGAAGAGCTGGTACGCGAGCCGCGCCTCCTGCCGTTGCTGCGAGACGTGCGCACGATGTCGATGATCTCGTACTACAGCGCCGAGGAGCCGATGGAACGGAGCCCGGCGCTGGCGAAAACGCCGATCCCGCTCCCGCCCGGCGCGCAGGCGCTGGTCTGCGGCAACTTCCTCCGCATCCAGATCGCCGGCGCCGCCATCGACGTGCCCGGCGGCGCGACGCTCGCTCCGCCGAACGCGCGCATCGTCCCGGCCACCTATTGGAGACGTCAGGACGACGAAGCGGCCCTGCGCGATGCGAAAACACTGCTCGAACAACCGGCGCGCTCCCGTTCGGGCGGCGGACAACTGCGGCTCGTGCGCGCCGTGCAGGCGCTCTCCGATCACAATCGCTGGCCCGAGCTCCTCGCCCTGACCAACGACATCACGCCGCAAAACTCGATCGTCCCGCCCAGCCTGATCACGCTGCGGATCTGGGCGCTCCTGCGCGCCGACCGCGACACCGACGCCCGCGCGCTCGCCAACGGCGCGGCAGTCGAAGAGATGACGGCGCGCGGCACCTTTCCGGGGACGCTCCTGGCCATCGGCGATGCCATCGCCAGCCGCGGATCGCGTGGCACGGACCACTCCTCGTGGGACATCTCGGAGAAGCTCTATCGCACGATCAAGACTCCCGAGCAGCAGACCGTCGTCGCGGCGCGTCTGCGACAGCTCGAGCTCCGGCGCGCGCTGGCGACGAACGGCGTGACCATCGCCACGCAACACTTCGACGTCCGGCACGATCCCTCGATGAATCCCGCCATCGCCGGCCGGATCGGAGAGCTTCTCGAAGCCGAGCTCGCGCGCATCCGCAAGACGCTCACCGGCGATTCGCTCGAGCCGCGCCGCGTCACGGTGAACGTCTTCTACTGGGACGATTTCCGCGAGGGCATCACCGGCGGCGATCACATCCTCGGCGTGTACGACGGTGAGATCCTCTTCCCGTTCGGGGTGGTGAATCAGTTCAAGCCCGAGATCGTAGCCGTCATCACGCACGAGCTCACGCATGCCGTCGTGGCGCAAGCCACCGCCGACAACGCCCCCCGCTGGTTCCAGGAAGGCCTGGCGCAACGGATGGAGCTCGTGCCGCGACACGAGAATGCCTTCCACGAAACAGCCGCGAACCTCGTGCTGCCGGTACCGCTGCTCGATGCCGTGATGGAAAACGCCGCGGATCTGGACACGATGGAGAACGGTTATCGCGTGGCCCAGACATTCATCCGCTTCCTGGAGAGCCGCTACGGCGACAAAGCCATCCGCACGTTGATCACCTCGTTCGCCACCGGAAAGAACACCGAGGACGCCATCGCCGCGCTTACCGGAAAATCGCTCGATGCCCTCAACCGCGACTTCCGCGACTGGGGCTTCGCCAACAGCGGCACGTTCGTGAACACCGAGCCGTGGCCCTACCGCGATCTCTACAGCCCCGGCGTCGACCCGCGCATCAAGGCGGGGTTCAAATGGAGCCGGCGGCCGTCCTCATGAGGACGCGCGTGTCGCGTCCGCCTTGCGCAGCAGTTCCCGCAACGGTTTGGTCATGCGCTGCGCCATCAGGTCGTAGCCGCGTGCGTTGGGGTGGATCTGGTCGCTGCGCAAGGCCGGATCGGTCAGGATCCCTTTGAGCGTTCGGGCGACGAGCAGGCAGCCTTCTTCGCTCGCCACGCGCTCGTACATGTCCTCGTAGTTCGCGGTGAGGCTGGGGAAGCGGAATCCGAGGAGGATGACCATCGTGCCGGTGCCCTGGATCTTGCGGACGATCGTGCGCAGGTTGGCCTCGGTGGATTGGATGGCCATGCCGTTCAGAAAATCATTGCCGCCGAGACCGACGATGACGATGCGTGGATTCCCGGTAAGCACGTCATTCTCGATTCGACCCAGCGCCGACTCCGTCGTGTCGCCGCTCCTCCCCGCGTTGACGACCGTCACGCCGCTCATCGCCGACAGCCTGGACGGATAGTCCTCCCCCGCGGAGGCGCCATAGCCGGCAGTGAGCGAATCGCCGAACGCGATGACGGACGAGCCTCGCGACTCCAGATTCGTGACGTGCGAGTAAGGCGACGGCCGCAGCGCCCACACGGCGAGAATCAACACCACCGCCGCACCAGCCACGATCTGGATCGTTCGCGAACGGTTCGTTCCGGCAGGCACCCGGTTGTAGTTGCGTCGCGGTTCAGCCATCATTCTTCCTCGCTTGTAAACATCGTCCCGCATCCCCGCGTCCAAATCGCGTTGAAGATAAGGAGTGAAACCGTGAAACGAGTCTTTGCCATTGCATTAGCAGTAGTTGTTGCACTTTCGCTCGCGGTCGAGACCCAGGCTCGCGTGGTGCGCGTGCGGCGCGGCCCCGCAGGCCGCGTTCGGGTGACCACGCGGCCCGGCTTCCCCATCCGCCGCACGCTTCCCAATGTCGTCATTCGTACCGGCCCCGTCGTGCGCGTCGCGCCGCGCGTCTACCTTGGAGCGGTGGCCTTCACCGCAGTGGCCCTGGCCACGCTGCCACCCGCGAATGTGCGCGCCTGGACGGCCAGCGAGAATTTCGACCGTGAAGACGGTTGGACCGACGTGACGATGGACATCGACCGCCGCGGCACGCGTCTCGTGCTGGAGATCGACAAAGGACCGGCGCAGATCAGCTTCGCCGAAGTCGTCTTCGAAAACGGCGAGGCCCAGGTGGTCGACTTCAACGACGGGGTGCACCGGCAGGGTGTGTATTCACTCCTCGATTTCAAGGACGGCCGCAAAGTGGATCACGTGCGCGTCGTCGCCAAAGCACAGCGCGACGAAACGGCCATCCGCGTGCACCTGGTGACGTAGACCTACCTCGCGCCGAGGAGCTCGACCTGAAAGACGAGCGTGGCGTTGGGCGGAATCACGCCGCCCGCGCCGCGCTCGCCGTAGCCGAGGGACGGCGGGATCACCAGCGTGCGCTTCTCGCCCATCTTCATCGCCGCCACGCCCTCGTCCCAGCCCCGGATCACGCGTCCCATGCCCAGCGGAAACTCGAACGGTTTTGCACGATCGCGTGAGCTGTCGAACTTCGTTCCGTTGGTGAGCCAGCCGGTGTAGTGAACGCTAACGGTCTGGCCGGCGGTGGGCTGTTCTCCCGTACCGGGGCGGTCGATCGAGTACTGCAATCCGGAGGGCGAGGTCTCGAGATTCGCGGGCATCGAGAACGTGTCAGTCATACCGAGGATTCTAAGCCACTCAATGCACGAACTTGCGGCGATTGCGGATGTAATCCGCGAGAATGTATTCGCCCAGCCGGTCCGCGGACGCGTAGAAGGCCCTGCCGCGATTGATCTTTGAGAGCTGATCGACGAAGTTCACCAGCATCGGATCGGTGGCCAGCATGAACGTCGTGATGGGGATGCCCGCGCGCCGGCAGCGATCGGCCTCCTCGAGCGTGCGGTTGACGATCTTCATGTCCAGGCCGAATGAATTGGTATAGAGCCGACCGTTCTCGAACAGCGCGGACGGTTTGCCGTCCGTGATCATGAAGATCTGCTTGTTGTTGTGCTTGCGGCGGCGGAGGATGCGCTGCGCCAGCTCCAGTCCCGCCTTCGTGTTCGTATGATACGGCCCCACCTGCGCGTACGGAATCTCGGAGATCGGCACCTCCGTGGCTTCATCGCCGAAGAGCAGCACGTCAATGGCGTCTTTCGGGTACTTGGTCAGGATCAGCTCCGTCAGCGCCAGCGCCACTTTCTTCGCCGGCGTGATGCGGTCCTCGCCGTAGAGGATCATGGAGTGCGAGATGTCGATCATGACCACCGTGGCGCAGCTCGAAAGATGCTCGGTCTCGAATACTTCGAGATCGTCTTCCGTGATGTGGATGGCGTCGCCGGGATCGGTATGCTTCATCACGTTCTGCAGCGTCCGGCTCGAGTCGATCGACATCGGGTCGTCGCCGAAGTGATACGGCCGCGTTTCGGTGAGCCGCTCCGTGCCCTGCCCCGCGTTCGGGACCGAGTGCTGGCCCGTTACCGACTTCTGCAGCCCGCCGAAGATCTCATCCAGCGCGTCGCGGCGGATCTGCCGCTCGCCGCCCGCCGATAACGTGAGATTCCCTTCCCCGTCCTGGCCGATGACGTCTTGCTGCATCATCTGGGCGAAGAACGCGTCGAGATCGATGTCCGGATCGAGATACCCGCGCTCCTGCAGCATCCGCATCCACCGCATCGCCTCATCGACGTCGCCGCTGGTCTGCAGCAGCAGATGATTGAAGAGCCGGCGCAGCCCCATCTCCGCGAGCAGGCGCTGGATGAGCTCAGGATCGAGGTAGGAGTAGCGGGTACGCATGGTGAGTCGGCAGTTCGCGGTCGGCAGTAGAGGAAGCCGGCGTCGTGTCGTCGCTACTGCTGACCGCCGACTGCCGACCGCCGACTGATTCTAAGCCTCACCCCGCGGCCTGTTCTTCTGCAACTTCTCGATCCACCGGGCGATGGCCGGATTGTTCGGGAGCTTCTCTTTCGCTTCCTCGGCCGAGGCGAGCGCATCGTCGTCGCGGCCGAGGACGAGGAGGATCTGCACGCGCAGCTCGACGAGCGACTGGTAGAGCGTGAAGTCGGTGATGTCCTGCCCCACCATGAGCGAGAGCGCGCGGCTGACGAATTTCAGCGCGACGTCGGGTTTGGAGTCGTTGAGGGCGTCGGCGGCGAAGCGGTGCAGCATGCGCGGGGAATCGCCGAGGAACGACTTCGCGTCGACGAACTGCGACAACGCCTCACGGACCACCGACTCCTGATCGGGGAACCATCCGTCGCGGATGATCCTGTCGATCTGCCGCGAAAGGTCGCTCGGGATCTCGGTGATGAGTTTGGGCATGGGCGATTGTAGTCACACTTTTCGGAGCACGTTGAACTTCATCAGCTCCTGGAACGTGATCGTCGAATCGAGGTCCTCGCGTGTCAGCCGCAGCGCCTGATGCAAGCCCTCCAGGGCCAGCTCCATCCAGAACGCCAGCTCTTCGTTGCGACTGGCCTTGGCGTACTTGCGCGCCACGTCGGCGAGCGCCGGCACGCGGTTCAACTCGCGGAAGTACTCGGCAAACGGCTGCTCGTCGGAGACCGTGATGCGGTTGCCCTCGGCGAACCACGCCAGGATGGTCTCGTATGCGGGCTCGGTCGGAGCAGCCGGCTTGGCCGGCTCGTGCGGCGGTTCCTTCCTCTTGAGACGCCGCCCGACGAACGCGTCATCGAGATCGTCCGGATCGATGTCGCCGTAGCCGCGCCGTTCCCGCTCGGTGCGCTGCGCCGTCCCAGCACGCTCCACGGCGGGGAACGTCGTCTCGAACAGCTTGCCGAGGGCCAGACCGATCAGCTTGCGGGCCACGACCTCGGCGCCCTGCTGCTCGCCCTCGTACACCATCTCCACTTTCCCGGTGATGGCCGGCAGCACCATCGACAGGTCGGACAGCCGCGGAAACACATAGGCATCGCCGGTGAGCGCCGCACGCCGCTCGAGATTCGATTGCAGCAACTCGATCGCGGCGATCGTCAGACGCGCGGAGACTCCGGACGACTGATCGACCAGCTCCGAATCGCGTGCCACAAAGGCGATCGACTCGATCAGGTCGCGGATGAACGACGGCACGTCGATGACCGCCTGTGTCGTCCCGTCGCCGTCGCGGTCGAGCCACGCTTCCTGCTCGGTGATGCGCCGCGCGGTCTCCACCTTCTGCGGATAATGCGTAAGGATCTGCGAGTCGATGCGGTCCTTGAGCGGCGTGATGATGTTGCCGCGGCTCGTGTAGTCCTCCGGGTTGGCGCTGAAGACCAGCACCACGTCCATCGGGATGCGCACCGGAAAGCCGCGGATCTGCAGGTCGCGCTCTTCCAGGATATTCAGCAGCGCCACCTGAATGCGCGGGGCCAGGTCGGGCAGCTCGTTGATGGCGAAGATGCCGCGGTTCGTGCGCGGGATGATGCCGTAGTGGATCACTTCCTCGTCCGCGTACGTGAGCCGCTGGTTGGCCGCCTTGATCGGATCGATGTCGCCGATGAGATCGGCCACCGTCACGTCGGGCGTGGCCAGCTTCTCGCGGTAGCGCTCCTGCCGCGACAGCCAGGCCACCGGCAGCTCGTCGCCTTTCTCCAGCGCCAGGCGGCGGCAGCGCTTGCACGTCGGCTCGAGCGGCGAGTCGTTGATCTCACACCCTTCGATGACCGGAACGCGCTCGTCGAGAAGCGCCGTCAGCGAGCGCAGGATGCGCGTCTTGGCCTGCCCGCGCAGCCCGAGCAGGATGATGTCGTGCCGCGAGAGCACCGCGTTGTGGATGGCCGGGATGACGGTGCGCTCGTAGCCGTGGATGCCGGGGAACGTCGGCTCCCCGCGCGAGATCGCCGCGAGCAGGTTCGCCCGCATTTCGTCTTTGACCGAGCGGACGCGCATGCCGGACGCGCGCAACTCGCCGAGGGTATGGATCGAAGTCATGGAGTGTGAGCGTAGCAAAGCTACTGCGTACTGCCTACCGGCGGCGCAGGCGGCGCCGGCTCGTCATCACGGTTGAAGAGATTCATGGCCCGCTTCAGATCGCCGCGCACGAACAGGAACAACGCATCGACCGCGCGCTCGACGGCCCGCGCAACCACCGGTTCGTCCTCGGCCGAGAACTCATCGAGCACGTAGTCGCGCAAGCGTCCCTGGTCCGACGCCCCGATTCCCACGCGCAGCCGCGGGAAGTTCTCCGTGGCCAGTTCCGCAACGATCGAGCGCATGCCGTTGTGCGTTCCGGACGAGCCGTTCGGGCGGATGCGCAGCTTCCCGAGAGGCAGGTCGATGTCGTCGTAGACGACGATCATCTCCGCCGGCGATTCCAGGTAGGCGTTCACGAGCAAGCGCACCGCGTCGCCGGACAAGTTCATGTACGTGAGCGGCTTGGCCACCATCACGCTCCCGCCCGCCACGCGCCCCGCCCCCGTCATGGCGTTCTTCTCGTGCCTGGTGATCTCGATGCGAAACTTCCGCGCGAACGCCTCCACCACCCGCCAGCCCACATTGTGCCGGGTCCGCTCATATTCCGTCCCCGGATTGCCGAGTCCCACGATCAGTTTCATGCGACCGCGAAGGGTACAATGCGCGGCATGGACGCGCTACCGGAGATCGTCACGAATCACCTCGACGAGGTGCGCGCGCTGTGTGAGAAATACAGCGTGAAGAAGCTGACCCTGTTCGGTTCGGCTGTGAAGGGGACGTTCGATCGGGAGACGAGCGATCTCGATTTCACCGTTGAACTGTTCCCCAATGTCGATCCGATCGCAGATGGACGCGCATATCTAGATTTATGGGAAGCGCTGGAAAGCCTCTTCGACCGGCCTGTCGACCTCGTCAGTCTGGCTGAGATCAAGAATCCCTACATTGCCGCGTCCATTCGGCGCGACCAATTGCCACTTTATGCCGCCGCGTGACGTTCGAGCGTTCCTCTGGGACATCGATCACGCATGCGACCTGTTGATCGCCGCAGTTAAGGGAAAATCTTTCGCAGAATACGGCGACGACGAGATGCTCCGGCTCGGAGTGGAGCGCGCTTTCGAGATTCTCGCGGAAGCGCTCAATAACATCCTGAGAATGCAGCCTGAGCTGGAGACTCGGATTACGAACGCGCCGCGCATCATCTCGTTTCGCAACCGCATCAATCACGAGTATTGGGGAACCATTACCAAGACCGTCTGGACCGTTCTTCACGAGCATGTCCCTCCTCTCAAGGCTGAGGTCCAGGCACTCCTTGCTGAGCTGCCGCTGCCCGACGATCCATCCCCTTCAGAGCCCGAATAGAATCCACCGTGTATGGAGATCCAGCGTCAGCGCATCGTCGTCATCGACGACAATGAAAACGACTTGCAGGTGACCAAGCGCCTGCTCGATCGGCGCGGTTACGACACGATTCCGGCACAGTCAGGCGAGGAGGGGTTGCGGCTGGCGTATCAGCTCCTTCCCGACGCGATCATCGTCGACTACCGCATGCCGGGGATGAACGGGTTCGAGGTCACGCGGCGCATCAAGGCCGATCCGCAGCTGCAGACCATTCCCGTGCTGATGCTCACCGGTTCCGATTCGGCCGAGCATGTCGTCGAGGGTCTCGGGGCCGGCGCGGAGGACTTCGTCACGAAGGGCTCCGATATCGAGATCGTCGTGGCCCGGCTGCGGGCGCTGCTGCGGATGAAGGCGTATCAGGACCAGCTGCGGCGGATGAACCATCAGATGACGCGCGACCTGCAGATCGCGCGGCGCGTGCAAGAGGCGCTCGTGCCCCAGCGCGCCTTCACCTCCCCGCGCATCGAGATCCGCTCGGCCTACATCCCCAGCGAAGTGCTCTCGGGTGATTTCTACGACTACTTCACCGTCGACGACTTCATGTACCTCTTCGTAGCCGACGTCTCAGGCCACGGACTGCCGTCGGCCATTCTCGTGTCGCTGCTGAAGAGCTACATCCACACCGAGGCTGCCAACGACCGCTCTCTGGCCGAATTCATGGCCCGGCTGAACGACTTTCTCTTCAGTGTCAGCCTGCCCACGCAGTTCGCCACGGCGGCGCTGTTCCGGATCGACGCGGGACGCGAGCTCGTCTATGCGAACGCCGCCCATCCTCCGTTTCTGCTCCACGAGCGGCAGAGCGGCAAAACCATTGTCATCGAACAGCCGTCGAACCTCCTGGGAGCATTACCGAGCATGCAATTCGAGGAGTGCAGGATCAAAGTGGCGCCGGGGGACACCCTCTTCGTCTACACGGACGGGCTGACGGACCGCGTCGATGGCAACGGAGAGTTCTACTCCATCGACCGCGTGGCCGCGGTCCTCGACCGCACCCATGAAGCCGGCGTCGGCGCGGTCTACGACGCCATCTATGCCGACGTCAACGATTTCGCCGCCACGGAAGAATTCAAGGACGACATTGCGTTCGTCGTGACGCGGTTCCACTGAACGCGATGAAAAAGACCCTTCTCCTCCTTCTTCTGGCGTTTCCCGCCATCGCCCAGGGCCCTGTCCGCGAGGCCTTTCCTTCCGACTACAAGCCGAGCCCATGCGCGGCGGATCCCGCGGCCGTGTGCAAGTCGATCGAGAGGAACCGCATCGTCAGTTACGCCGCGCTTTACCGCGGCTTCGACCTCAAGGAAGCCTGGCTCGACGCCCACTGGGACGAGATGATGGGAGTGTTCGCGCCGCTCTGCACGAAGATCGCGAACTGTTTCACCGTGAAGGACAACACCTGGGTCTTCTGCCTCGACCTGATGCGCGACGACTTCATCAACAGCTGCGAACGCTTTCCCAAGGGTTCCGAGGACCGCACGCAATGCAGGATGCTGGCGATCACCTACTTCATCGGGATCGCAGGAATCTCGGACCTGCACAAGGTCGCGCAGGAGTGCGCCGCGGCACAGCCTTCCACCGGCCCGCACCGGCTCGAAGCCTGGGTGCGGCCGGAGAAGATGGACCTGAAATACAACGGAGAGCTGACGGTCTTCGCGTACGACGCCGAGACGCACCTCCCGGTCCGGGCCAGTCTGAGTGTCGACGCCGGAAAGCTGACCAGGACCGACGGACCGGCCGCGGCAGGCAGCATCCTCAAGTGGCGCGCCGGCCTGAAACGAGTCCCGAACGCGCAGAACCACAGCGATGTCGTTGTCCCGACGGCGACCCTGCAAGCCACCGGCTACGAACCGCTCACCATCCACTTCCCCATCGAAGTCCCGATCGCGAAGGTAACCATGACGCCGCCGGCCGCGGAGTTGAAACCGGGCTCGAACACCATCACCGTCACCGCCGTCGATGCCGTCACCGGCAAGCCGGTCGAGATGCGTGTAATGGCAGGCGAGACCGTCCTCGGCGACACGAACCGGCCGCTGCAACTCGAGCTCGTGGCCGGCCAGAAACGCCCGGAGATCTGGGTGACGTCGCTGTTCGATCACTACAGCGACATCGTTGTGGCGGAAAAACAGTAGCTACTCGTCCTCTTCCAGCAACTCGTCGACGTCGCGTTCGGCCATCAGCTCGGGCGTGATCCCCGCGAACCGTTCGGTGCCGTAGTACCAGGCCGCTTCGATCACCGGCGACTCAGGGAAGGCGCCGTCATAGACGAAGCACTCGAGCGAGCGCAGACGGCCGTTGTGCACGCGGACCGAGGCATCGGCCGGGGTGGCCGTGCCGGCGAGCTGCAGTTGCAGATCGTCGAGGTGGAGCAGCTTCCGCTCGATCGGCGGCACGCTCTGCGGGACATCGAAGCGCGTGATGAATCCGGTGGCGGTCTTCTCGCGTCCGCTCACGGTCGCCGCGGCGTACTGCCGGCGCAACGCCTCCAGGAGCGGATCGTCGCCCGCCAACAGAGCGGTCATCACTTGCACTTCGAATTCTTCGGAAGTCACGCGATTCGCTGAAGGAGCTCCACCGCCTGCGGCTTCTTGTCGTAGCGCACGTCGGTGGCGGCGATCTTTTCGAGGTACTTGCGCGCTTCGCCCTTGTCGTTGCGGCGCAGGTGGCAGCGGGCGATCCAGAACCAGGTGTCGACGACGTATTCGTTCTCGCTGAAGCGGTGGGTCTGTACCGCTTTCTCGAACGAGGAGACGGCGTCCTGGTACCGCTCCTGGGCGTAGTAGATGCGGCCCAGGTGCGAGAGGGCGTCGAAGAAGTCGAAGGAGCTCTGGTCGACGTTGCCGACCACGCGGCCGTAGAACGACTCGGCCTGGGGGTAGTCGTGCCGGTCGAAGTGGATGGCCCCGCAAAAGAGCAGCGCGTTGCGGAAGAAGTAGGAGTTGTAGAACGGCTTGTTCTCGTCGAACAGGCCGAGCGCTTCCTGGAAGAGATGCAGGGCGTCGTCGTGATCGTGGAGCGCGTAGGAGTTGAGCGCCTTGAGCGCCAGCGCCTGCGCCGTCACGTTGTCGTTCGACGAGTAGCGCATCGACTGGTCGTGCAGGTCCTTGGCTTTGACGTAGTCCGCTTCCTCATGCGAGAGGTGCCCGAGGATGACGTACGACTTGTATTTGATGTCGTTGGCCTCGTCCGATTCCTCGGACGCGCACGCCGCGCCGAACCCTTCCCGCGCCTTCGCCAGATCGCCGCCATAGAGCGCGGCCACGGCGCGGTAGTACGTGGCTTCGAGTGTGGTGAGCACGGTCCTCTTCTCCCGGCTCATGTCGTCGATGAAGCGGGTGACGAGCTGCGCCAGGAGCCGGTTCTCCGAGGAGGGATCGACGATGAAGTTCTGCAGATAGACCAGCCGGTTCTCGAGGATGCGCATCATCTCCAGCATGGCCGTGATGCGCTGCTGGGTGTCCGTGGCCTCTTTGAACACCGACGCCAGCTGGCGCTGGAGCGACTGATACTTCGCTTCACACTCGCGCGTGGTGGCGTCCGAGAGCTCTCCCGGCTCGTTCTGGAGCCTGGTTTCCAGTGTCACGCGTTCGTCGATCAGTTGTCGAAGCCGCGCCGTCGCGTCGTTGCGGTCTGCCATGGCGAATAACAATACACCGCCTAGCAACCCTAGTGCCTCTTCAACGTCCAGACTGAAGTTACCGGTCCCGGTCCCGTTCCCGCTCCCGGATCGGGACGCCCCGCACTTCCAGCAGGCGGAACTCGATCTGGTGGCGGTCTTCGTCGATCGACTCGACGCGGATCTTGACCTTGTCGCCGAGGCGAAGCTCGCGGTTGGTGGCGTCGCCGCGCATGGCGTGCTCCCGGTCGTGGTAGCGCCAGAAGTCGCCGGCGATCGTCGCCACCGGCACCATGCCCTGCACGAAGATGTCGTCGAGCTCCACGAAGAGGCCGAACGGCGCCACGCCGGTGACGATACCGGTGTACTCGTTGCCGACCTTGTCGCGCATGAAGATGACTTTTTTCCACTCCAGCACTTCGCGCGACGCTTCCTCGGCGCGGCGTTCGCGCTCGCTGGACTGGAGCGCGTAGGTGGGGTGCGCCTGCTCGATCTCCTGCCGCCGGTCGCCGTACAACGGGCCGCTCGTGATCAGCTCGAGCAGACGCCGGTGGACGATGAGATCGGGATAGCGGCGGATCGGTGAGGTGAAGTGGCAGTAGTGCTCGAAGGCCAGCGCGAAGTGGCCGTCGTTCTCGTCGGAGTAAAACGCGCGCTTCATCGAGCGCAGCACGAGATTCGTCAGGAAGCGTTCCTCGGCCCTGCCGGCCACTTCCTTCATCACGCGCTGCAGCTCGCCGGGCCGGATCTCCTCGACGTTGCCCCGCAGCTTGAGCTTGAACTCCTTGAGGATCTCTTTGAGGTCTTCGAGCTTCTGCGCGTCCGGCGGATGGTGGACGCGGTAGATGCCCGGTTGATTGGCCAGCACGAGCTCGCGGGCCACGGTCTCGTTCGCGGAGAGCATGAATTCCTCGATGAGCCGGTGGGCGACGTTGCGCTCCGTCCCGCGGATCGCTTCGATGTCGCCGGATTCGTCGAGGATGACTTCGGCCTCGGGCAGGTCGAAGTCGATCGATCCGCGCTGCTCGCGGCGCGTGCGCAGGATCTCGAACAGCGTGTGCATCCGTTCGAAATCAGCGAGCAGATAGCCGTAGCGCTGTTCGTGCTCCGGCGTTCTGGCCGTGAGGATGGCGTTCACCTGGGTGTAGGTCATCCGCTCGCGCGTGCGGATGACCGACTTGTAGATCTTGTGGTCGATGAAGCGTCCGTTCGGATCGATCTCCATCTCGCAGGTGAAGGTGAGCCGCTCCACCTTGGGGTTGAGCGAGCAGATGCCGTTCGAGAGACGCTCCGGCAGCATGGCGATGGCACGCCCCGGAAAATAGACGGACGTGGCTCGCTCGAATGCTTCCGCGTCGAGCGCACTTCCCTCGGTTACGTAGTGCGCGACGTCGGCGATGTGCACGCCGAGGAGATAGTTGCCGTTGGGCAGCGCCTGTACTTCCACGGCGTCATCGAAGTCCTTCGCTGTCTCGCCGTCGATGGTGACGATGTTGCGGTCGCGCAGATCGACGCGCTGGGCGATGACTTCCTGCGGGACCTCGAGGGCGATGGCATCCGCTTCCCGCAGCACGTCGTCCGGAAAATCGTGCGGGATGTGATGCTTGCGGATGACCACTTCGATGTCGACGCCGGGATCGCCGATGAATCCGAGGACCTCCACGATGCGTCCGTGCGCGAAATGCGTGGAACGGTCGGGGTAACGGTCGATCTCGACGTTGACCATCTCACCGTGCCGCGCTTCGAGCGTGGCGTCCTCGTCGATGAGGATGTCGTTGTCGATGCGGATGTCGAACGGCACGACGAAGGGCTGGTCCTGCAGGTGGAAGCGTCCCACCACCGTGCGATGCGCGCGGCGGAGGATGCGGATCACCTCGCCGTCGACGTACTCCTTGTCGCGGATCCTGCGGCGCTTGCTGGCCTTGTCGATGCGCACCACGACGAGATCGCCGTTCATCGCGCCTTTCATGCTGCGGCGGTCGACGTAGATGTCGGGCTCGTCGCGGCCTTCCGTGCGCGGGCCGAGGACGTTGCCGTGTCCGTCGTTGAACACCTTGATGGAGCCGGCGTGATACGGCGTGAACTCGAGCAGCGAATAGCGCTTGCCGCGGACCGGGATGATGATCCCTTCCTGCTCCAGCTCTTCCACGGCGCGCTCGGTCTCCTCGCGCGTGACTTCAGCGTCGTCGAGCCGCTCGTGGATCTCGGCGATGCCGAGGAGACGGTTTCCGCGCTGGCGGAGAAGCTCGATGATCGCCTGATGGAGCTCGGGACGCTGCGGGTTCGCCAGAGAGCGCGCCAAAGCCGCCTCCCCGTCCAATCAGCGTGACGTGCGAGTGCTCTTGCTCGGACGGGTGGCCGGCGCGGAGACCCGCTTGTGCGAAATGCGGCGGCGGACCGGGCGGACGGACTCAGCGAACCCGTTCAGCATCGTCTGCGTGCGCAGCTTGTTGTGCAGAGTATTGCGGTGAACGCCGAGCTTGCGCGAAGCCTGGGTGACGTTCCCCTTGCTCGCCGTCATGGCCGCCACGATGTACTTCCCCTCGAACGCTTCGACCGCCTGTGCGAGTGTGATTCCGTTGCCAATCAGTTCGCGAATGATGGCGTTCAAGCGATCGTCGATGCTTAGCATTTCTTTGTTGACCTCAGAGATGACGTTTGGCGGAAGCGTGGATTCTACTACTCAAGATTCGAGGGACAGGAAGAAAAAACTTTCATTCTTCATCGGTGTCGTGAACGCTTGACAAACGCAAAAATTTGCATCGTGGACAGCGTCAGGATCGTCAACGCCGCACCGATGAAAAACGACGGCGGACGATACGTCCACAGGATCTCATGACGCCCCTTCGTGACGTTCACGCCCCGAAACATTCCGTCGATCACCAGCGGCTCAGCGCGTTTCCCGTCGACCATCACGCGCCATCCGCGCGCCGGTTGCTGACGCAGCACCACGACGCCGTCGCCCGGTGCGTTGACCGTGATGTGCGCGGAGGATGTGCCCATCGTCCACTCCGCCCTGCGCACCGAAGCCGACCCGGGCGTGAAGTGCGCCGCCATCGGAAAGGCCTGGAGGTTCCGAAAGACGCGCACGCTTCCGGCACCCGCGACTTGATTCCACGGCGGCGGCGCCTGATCTCGCGTCAGGATGTACGCCACCCCTGCGTGAGCAAACGTGTCGTACCGCGGCTCCTGCAGCAATCGCCGGTACATGCGCACGTACGGCGCAGAGGCGAGCGGCGCCGCGGTGAAGGTATCGAAACGCCGGTCGTAGAGATTGAGATAGCCCGAGATCCAGGCCGCTCTCTCGGTGACGTCGATCTCGGCGAAGCGAAGGAACTTGGCGGTGGTCCCGATCGATGCGTCGTACGGAACGACGTCGCGGCGGAACGGTGCGGTCTCCAGGAGCGGCCGCGCGCGGTTCAGCAGATCGGCCGCGATCACCAGCACGATCAAGAGATCGAGCCAGCGGCGATTGCGGCGCAGCCGCTGCCAGCCGATCACCGCCAGGCCGGCCACGGCCAGCGCCGCGAACGGAACGAGCCGCGCCGGATACCGAAACAGCGTCAGCGGCAAGCGCGACAGCCAGACCGGGCCGGTGGAAAGCGCGATGGCGGCCACGAGCAGCACCAGCCAACCCGCCACCTCGCGCCGCGTTGCCGGTACTTTCGCGCCGAAGACGATCCCGATAATCGCAAGAGCGATCACCCCCATACCCATGTAGAGCACCGGGATGAACTGCTGTTCGGTCGTGACCGCATTGGGGACGACCGTGTTCAGCCAGTCGCGCACCTGCATCGAGTGGCGCAGGATGAGCGAGTCCTCCATCCCCCCGGCACGGTCGCTATTGGCGACGAACTCGAGGAACGGGACGAGCTGTACGGCGGACAGGCCGAACGCGAGCAACGCCGTGGCCAGCACATCGCGGCGCCGGCGGACGACAACCACCATCAGCGCGGCCAGCGCGGCGAAGAACGGCTCACCGCCGAGGAACGCCAGCGTGAGCACGACGGCCACACGCCGCCAGGTGCGGCTCTCCCCATCTGAAAGTGCACACCACAACACCAGCGGGATCCACACGAACGTGGCGAAGTTGTTCGTCACGTCGAGCAGCGACAGCACCGGCCCGCTGAACATGAGCGCCGCCGCACCCACCATCGCCGCACCCGGCGGCGCACGCCGCGCGAACAACAGATACGCGCCCCACCCGAGGATCGTCAGATGCAGGAGCAGGAAAAGGACGTACGCCGTCTCGAACGGCATCACGAGAAACAGCCACGTCGGCGGGTAGAAGACCCCGGTCTGCGGATTCGCCAGCCACGGCTCACCCGACGCACTGTACGGATTCCACAGCGGCAGCCGCCCCGCCTTCAACTCCTCGGCGGTAAACATGCGGAGCGGCTGGAAGTAGTCGAAATGATCGCGAAGCGTGAACACCTCGCGCTTCAGCAGCGCGGGAAGAAAGACCACGACCGCCAGCAACGCCAGCAGCGCGAGTGCGAAGCGATGACGGGCGAAGCCAGTTCCTCGGGGTTCCTCGGGTTCCTCGGGTTCCTCGGGGTTCCTCGGATCGATCACCGCGCGCCCCCGAGGAACTCCGAGGAACTCCGAGGAACTCCGAGGAACTGCCTACTGTCGTTCACAAAACTCTCTCACGATCTTCCGCATCACGCCCACGCCTTCGCTGAAGAAACGCGTGCGGATCTTTTCGTCGTTGCCGTGCACGCCGTCGGCGTCGTAGTAGTTCACCTTGAACGGGGCGATGCCGTAGGCCACGATGCCGCGGGCGCGGAAGTAGCGGCTGTCGGTGGTGCCCGGAGAGACGAGCGGGCCGACCGTCGAGCCGGGCGCCGAGGCGCGGAAGACGCGCGACAACGCGTCGTACAACTCCCCCGAGGCGGGACTCTCCGGCGCAGGCTCCCCGGCCAGGATCACATCGACCGTGCCGTTCTGCCCCACCGCTTCGCGCACCCGCGCGAGCATGGCGTCGCTCTCCGAGCCGGGCAGCAGCCGGATGTCGACCTCGGCGACCGCGCGCGAGGGAACGACGTTCACGGCGCTGCCGGCGGAGAGGCGCGTGATCGTGATCGTGTCGCGCAGGAGCGCGCGATAGCCGGGCGGCAGGTCCTTCTCGATGTGCGCCACATCGAGCGGCTCGCGCAGCGCGCGCAGCCTCTGGCCGCCTCCGTCTGTTCGCGCGGCGGCCGACATCGCGGCGGTGCGCGCGACGGCTTCCGTCAAGCGATAGGGCGTCTCGATGGAGTCGATGGCACTCAGCGCGTGAACGAGCTTCGCCGTGGCGCCGCCGTGAGCGGAGGCCGCGGCCCCATGACCGCCGGCCGCTTCGCTGGTGACGCGCAGCCAGAGCGGCACCTTCTGCTGGACCTCGATGCCCCAGAACACGACCTTGTCGACGGCGGTCTCGTTCGAGCCGCCTTCGTTGAGGACGAAGCCGACGCCTTCAAACAGCTCGGGATGCTGCTCGAGCAACTTCTTCGCGCCGAGCACACCGCCCAGCTCCTCGTCCGGCAACGCCAGAAAGATCACGTCGCGCCGCAGCTTCGCCCCGCGCCGTTTGAGATCGACGCACGCCATCAGCTGCGCGATCGTCAGCGACTTGATGTCCAGCGCGCCGCGGCCCCAGATGTAGCCACCCTCGCGTTTTCCGGAGAACGGCGGATTGCGCCACAGCGCCGGATCGGCCGGCACGACGTCGATGTGACTGAGGAGCAGCAGCGCCTTCTCGCCCGCGGCCGCATCCGACCGGAGCCGCGCGTACACGCCTTGCCGTTTCGGATCGTCGCCCACCAAGCGTGCCTCGATCCCCTCCTTCACCAGCAAATCGCGCAGGTAGGTCGCGCCGATGGTCTCGTTGCCCGGCGGGTTCGTCGTGTCGATGCGCAGATAGGCGACGAACGCCTCCTCCGCCTCCCGCTCCACCGGATCCTGCGCCACCCCCTCGGCATCGCCACAGGAGAGGGTGAAAAGGAGAAGGAGGAAAAGGATGGCGAACCGGTTTGGAGTGCTCACGCGTTCCCGGCGACGGGTTGCGGGATCGTCAACTGCACCGCAGGCGTTTCCTCGGGCGCGGCGTGGTAGGCCTCGAAGCAGTGGCGGCAGCGGGCTTCGTACGCGGAGTCGCCCACCTCCACCTGCGAGTTGCCTCCGGCCACGCGCTGGGAGTAGTGCGCCGCGCCGCGGCATCGGACGCAGACGGCGTGCATCTTCGACACTTCTTCCGCCACCGCCAGGAGTGCCGGCATCGGCCCGAACGGGCGCCGCATGTAGTCCTGATCCAGCCCGGCGGCGATGACGCGGATGCCGGCATCGGCGAGCTGCATGCAGACCTCGACGACGCCAGGGTCGAAGAACTGGATCTCGTCCACGCCCACGACCTGCACGCCGATCTCCACGCGCGCCAGCATCTCGGCGCTGGTGGCCACCGCGTGCGCCTTGAGGCGGCGGTCGTCGCGCGAGACCACTTCGTCCGTGGCGAAGCGGTCATCGAGGATCGGCTTGAACACCTGCACCCGCTGCCGGGCGATGACGGCACGCCGCAACCGCCGGATCAGCTCCTCCGACTTTCCGGAGAACATGCCTCCAGCGATGATTTCGATCCAACCGCCGCGATGATGGTCCATAGGTTTGTATTTTAGTTTATCCCGAGCGCAGCGAGGGATCTATGGAGCAACCGCGCCAGAGGAACTTTCATCGCTGTGCCACCAGAGATGCCTCGCTATCGCTCGGCATAAACTGAAGCCAGCCGCGCCACCCCCTCCACGATCCGCTCATCCCCTTCCTTGGCAAACGTCAGCCGCATCGTGTTCCGCCCACTGCTGTCGACGAAGAACGGTCCTCCTGGGATGTAGGCCACCCCCTGCGCAACCGCGTCGTTGATCCTGGCCGCCGTGTCGAGCGTTTCGTCGTGGAACGTGAGGAACGTGAACAGGCCGCCGTCGGCGGAGGTCCAGCGCGCCTTGTCCGCAAAATGCTCTTCGAGGGCCGCGATCATCACGCCGCGCTTGCCGCGATAGAACGCGCGCACGCGCTCGATCTGCGGCGGCAGCTCGCCGCCGGCCACGAGCTCATCGACGATCGATTGATCGAGCATGCCCGAGCAGAGGTCGGCGGCCTGTTTGGCGATCTCCAGCCGCTCGAGCAGCGGCTTCGCGGCCACGACCCAGCCGCAGCGCAGCCCCGGCGCCAGCACCTTCGAGAACGATCCGAGATAGATGACCCGCCCCTGCGAATCTCGGGACGCCATCGAGGTCGTGTCAGCGCCTTCGACATACACCAGCTCGCCGTACGGGTCGTCCTCGATGACCAGGAAGTCGTGTTCCTCGGCGATGGCCAGCACCGCCGCGCGGCGCTGCTGCGTCATCAACCGCCCCGAGGGATTCTGGAAATTGGGGATCGTGTAGAGCAGCTTGATGCGCCGCCGGGAGGCCACCTCGCGCAGCGACTCCGGCACGATCCCCTCGTCGTCCTGCTGCACGCCCACCAGCTCCGCGCTGCGGGCAAAGAACGACGCCGAGCCGCCGATGTACGTCGGCAGTTCCACGGCCACGACGTCGCCCGGATCGAGCAGCGTGTGCGCGATGAGATCGAGCGCCTGCTGCGATCCGGTAGTGACGATCACGTCGTCCGCCGTGCACGAGATGCCGCGAGTGCCGCAGATCTCCGCGATCGATGCGCAGAGCCGCGGCAGCCCGCGCGTCGGCCCGTACTGCAACGCCACGGCCCGCCGCTCGCGGATCACCTTCTCCGCCACCGCCGCGATCCGCTCCGCCGGAAACGTATCCGGATTCGGCACCCCGCCCGCGAACGAAATGATGTTCGGATCGTTGATCAGCTTCGCAAACGCGCGGATCGCGGAGGGGCGGAAGGAATGGGCGTCTTTCGAGAGGAAACGGTCGTACGACATGCGGGGCGGAGTCTAGCCGGAGAGGCTCAGAGGCTCAAAGGCTCAGAGCCGGGAAACACGCGGCAGCACCATCTCTGAGCCTTTGAGCCTCTGCGCCTCTGAGCCTATTCCGTGGCCAGCGCCGAGTACGACGCCAGATACCACGCACTCACGATCGCCGAGAAGACGGAGTTGAGCAGCGAGCCGATGAGGCGGATCGGGGCGAAGGAGAAGTTGATCCCGCTGTGGCGGCCGCTGACGATGTCGCCGAAGGCGGCGAAGAAGGAGAAGCTGGAGAAGAACGACGCGCCGGCCATGGCCACGACGAACACCGCGATCAGGATCAGCAGATGGCGTCCGAAGTCCACTCGGATCGCGGCACGGCCGGCGGCCAGCGATTCACGGGCGCCGTAGCCGTGCGCGGCCCACTCGTTGATCGAGCGGTTGATCCACATGCCGGTAAGCGCGCCCACCACGATCAGCAGCAGGGCCGTGACCGCCAGGCCGGCGCAACCGACGGCGATGGCGGCGCCCTGCTGTTCGCGCAGCAGCAGCATGCCCGCGATCGTCGGGAGCAGCGGGATGAGCAGGACCGTACAGGCCGCGGCCCAGGCCACGTTGTAGATCCAGAACAGCGTCCACCATCCGTCCTTGGCGCCGGCCAGCCAGCGTTCCATCGAGAAGACGCCGAAACGCGCGCGCGGCCCGGTCATCGCCGCTCCGGCGGTGCGCTCGGCGTCGACATAAATGCGCGCCGATCCCGCCTCGACGAACGCATGGAGGGCCGTCAACACGAGCAGCAACGCCAGGATCGCCACGACCACCCACACCAGGAGAATCCAACGTTCCATGAGCGCAAACGCCGCGTTGGCCAGGTCGTCGGGAGAGTTGATCCTCGAGAACTCGATGCCGACCGAGACCAGGATGGGCAGGAGCGCCGCGATCACGGTGATCACCGTCAGGACGCCGAACGTCAGCATCTCCGCGAAACGGATCAGGATCAGCTGCCAGTTCGCGATCGTGTTGTCGGCGCCGCGGCGGAGGACGTCGAAGACTCCGCGTTTCACAGGGTGTTCCGCCGATGGTCCGTGGCGCCGGCGAACTCCAGCCGCTCCGCCATCTCCGCCAGCCGGCTGCGCAGGCGCGTGCCGATGCGCTGCTCGAGCGTCTCTTCCTTCGCGTCCGCGGAACGGTCGTAGTAGTTCGTGGTGAAGATCGTGGCCCGCTCCTCGTTGTAGCGCGTGTTGATCACGTAATAGAGGATGTCCTGCACGAACTGGGTCGGCTTCTGCGAGCCCAGCTCGTCGAGCACCAGCAGGTCGGCCTCCAGGATCGGCCGCATGATCTCCGCCTTCGTCGTGGCCGTATCGGCGTCGAACGACGACTGGATCTCCTGGATGAGGTCCTGGAAGTTCGAGAACACGAGCCTTCCGGGCTTGCCGCTGTTGATGATCTCCACGAGAGCCGCCACGGCCAGGTGCGTCTTCCCCACGCCGCAGCCGCCCATCAAGAGCAGCCCCTTCCCCTCCGGCGTGTTCGGCCAGAGATCGACGAACTCCTGCACCCGCCGCTTCGCATTCTTCAGCACCGTCGTCTTCTCGCGGAACGTATCCAGCGAGCAGTGCTCGTACCGTTTCGGAATGCTCGCGCTGGCCAGCCGCTGATGCCGCCGCAGATCGCCCTGACACTCGCACGGCTCCACCCGCAGCTGATCCCCCGGCAACGGAATCCACCCCGAGCCATTGCATCGGGAACAGAGCGCGGGGACGGGGGTGGGAGGCATGGGGGAGAGTTTACTCGGGTACAAGTCGCAAAGTCGCAAAGTCTCAAAGTCTCAAAGAGGTGCGGCCGTGCACCTTTGCGACTTTGAGACTTTGAGACTCTGCGACCCGAGCCTCTATACTTCCGCCCGGCTCAGCACCCGATGAAGTCCCTCATCTCCTATCTCGCCTCGCGTCCCGACGCGACGACGTTCCTGCTCCCGAGCGATCTGGAGCGGTCGCTGCGCGAGCTGTTTCCGCGGGGGGAGGAGTTGCTGCCGCAGCCGTACAACATCTTTCCGGCCGATGAGACGCAGCCGCCGGCGCTCGGGTTCCCGGTGGCCGAAGCGCTGGTGATGAAGGAGCTGGAGACGAAGTTCGACCGCTGGCTGACCGAGGAGACGGCCTGCCAGGTCAATCGCGCCGCGTCGAAGGAAAAGAGCCAGGCGGCCATGGGCGCGTACGTCACGCAGCTCATGAAGGTGGCCGAGAACGCGCTCGTGTCGAACGTGCTCACCGACTACCACGCCGTCTTCTGGCTGGCCCATTCGATGGATCTGGCCCGCCACTTCGCCAGCATCCCGCGCCGGATCAGCGCTATGGACTCTCAGACCGGCCGGGCCCTCGGCGATACGCTCAAGTACCGCATCTTCGGCCGCTGGGTCAGCGAGACGCGCGAGCAGATGTCGCAGCTCGTCACGCGCATCGCGCCTCTCCTGGAGGGAGAGGAACAGCGCGGGATGCAGTTCTTCCGGCTGCTGCAGGATGACGTCCTCATTCTCACCGAGGAGTTCATCGGCCCCGACCTGCGCGAGCTGCGCAACTTCGTCACCGGCTACCTGCGGCGCGACTTCCAGAGCTTCCGCGATTCCTTCGAGCGCCTGCGTACGGTCGCTTCCGAGCTGCTCCAGAAGGAACGGACCTTCCGCGCCGCGCTGCCGCTGTTCGGCATCAGCCCCAACGGCGACAGCAGCATCACGCTGGCGCTGCTGCTCGACCCGCGCTTCGAGACCTTTCTCTTCGAGCACCCGGCGGCCAGCAACGCCGTGACGCGCGAGGAGCGCGAGCAGTTCCAGCTCATCGCCCGGCGCGTCCGCGAGTTCGCCGTCCTCAATCAGCTGCGCCGCGGCATCAACTGGATGACCACGCTGCCGGACGGACAGATCGTCTCCGCCGACCGCCGCTCCGCCATGACCTACTCGCGCTCGACGCGGCCGATGGACTTCGGCCGCTCCGGCGTGCTCGACCCGATGGTGCACCGCTTCGGGATGATCTACGACATCTCCGCCTTCTCCGAGACGCTCGGCAACATCCGCCGCGGCGGCGGCAAGGAGGAGATGCGCTCGTACCGGCAGATGCTGCTCTTCCAGCGCAAGCTGGACAGCATCGCCGAGCGGCACCTCCTGCAGTTCGAGAAGTTCCTCGGCGACGGTGCCTTCTACACCACCCGCCGCGCGCTGCGCCTCGTGCGCGGCGCCATCGAGATCCAGCGCTTCTACTCGGAGATGAAGCGCAAGGGCTTCGCCTTCAACAAGGGCCTGCGCGTGGCCCTCAACTACGGCTACTACCGGCTCCTGCCGATGAAGACCTCGTTCAACTCCAACGAGCGCATCACCGAGTTCTACGGCCCCGGCATCGTCGAGCTCTCCCGCCTGACCACCGGCAAGGCCAACAAGGAGATCGAGGAGATCGCCGAGTTCCTCATCGCCCACGGTTACGAGCAGGCCAAGGTGCAGCAGTTCTTCGCACCGCTGGCGCGCGGCGTCGACGTCATCGATCACAAGGAGCACGCCCGCGAGTACTACTCCTATCTCGACGCCAACAATCACCTGGTCAACGAAGGGATCGTGGCCTCGATGGCCCTGCTGCACGAGCTCTCCAACGAGCTCGGGGATGAAGGGACGGCTCTCTTCCGCGTCAAGACCAGCTGGGGCTACTACGTGGCCTTCAACCCGGGCATCCCCGGCACCGAGCTGGTCGGCACGCGCCTCATCGGCAACGTGGCCTTGAAGGGCCTGGAGAACATCGACGTCGGCGAGCTCGTGCCGTTCGGCCCGGGCGAGGCGGAAGAGGTCGTGCCGATGGAGCCGCAGGATTCGTTCCTCATCCTCCTGCGCCAGGACTTCAACCGCCGCCGCGAGTCGTCAGGGGCGTGGAAGGCCGCCGTCCCGCCGGCCGACATGAAGACCACCGAGCGCACGGTCGAAGCCGAGATCGTGATCTGCGTGAAAATGCACTCGCTCGACCCCGAAGACGAAGTACTCATCGGCGAGTGGGACCCGCGCTCCGACGACGTCCGCCGCCCCTTGCGCCTCCCGCGCGGCGACTTCCAGCGCCTCTTCTCGCTCAAAGGCGAGCTCACCGCCGACGTCCTCTCGCACAAGAAAGACAGCGTGCGCGAGATGTACGAGCGCCTCTCGACCAAAACCCTCGCCCCGGCGATGTCCCTCGGCCCGTACCGGGAGGGGGAGTACGACGCGTATTTGCTCGGGGATGTGGTCGAGAAATTATGAGGCGAAGGCTCAGAGGCTCACAGGCTCAGAGGCTCAGAGCACGCGTGCCGGAACCTCTCTGAGCCTTTGAGCCTCTGAGCCTTTGAGCCTTCCCTGCTACCATCACAATAACCATGCGCGTCGATTACGACAAACGGGAGATCGTCTGCGGCGTCGGCGATCTCGTGGAGGGGTCGACCTACCGGCGCATCGGCGTGGAGCGGGGGGACGGGTTCCGCAGGATGTGGATCGGGCAGGACATCCACAACCGGCGCGCCGAGGAGAGAGCGAATGAGGACCCGCACTACCGCGCCGAGGTGCATGTCGTCCACCGGACGACCGTCGGCGGGTGGAGCGTCACCGTCACGGGACGCATCGACGGGCTCTCCGTGGACAAGGACGCGAAGCGTGTTTCCATCGAGGAAGTGAAGTCGATTCACTTCGATCTGGAGCTGGAAGCACTCTACAGGTCGGAGAAACTGCAACGGCACCTCTACCAATTGTTGCTGTATTCGTACTTTCTTTCCGCGCAGCCGGAGCTCGACGGCTTCGTCTTCGCGCCGCAGCTCGTGCTCATCGACCTCGTCTCCGGCGAGGCCAGGATCATCGACACGGAGTTCGACCGGCAGAACGTCGAGACGGCGCTGCACGCCAGCCTGGCCAAGCTCATCGAGGACCTGGAGGTCTCCGCTGCGCTGCGCACCGCCAAGCGCGCCTTCGCCGACACCCTGCAGTTCCCGTTCGACGTCACGCGCGCCGGCCAGGAAGAGATCGTGTCGGCCGTGGCGCGCGGCATCTGGCAGCGCGATGCGCTGCTCGTCTCCGCGCCGACCGGCATCGGCAAGACCATGGCCGTGCTCTACCCGGCCGTGAAGCAGTCGCTGAAGCTCGGGAAGAAGCTCTTCTTCCTGACGTCGAAGACGCTGCAACAAGATGCGGCCGTCAAGGCGCTCGATCTCCTCAACGACGGCTCGTTCCGCGTGCTGCGCGTCCGCTCCAAACAGAAGATGTGTGCGCACACGGAGATGATCTGCCACGAGGACTTCTGCCCGTTCGCGGCGAAGTACTCAGAGAAGATGGCCAAGAGCGGCCTGCTGTCGAACATCGTCACGTCGATGAGCTACTTCGATCCCGACGTCACGTTCGAGCTGGCGAAGTCGACGGAGGTCTGTCCGTTCGAGGTCTCGCTCGAGCTCATCGATCAGGCCGACGTGATCGTCTGCGACTACAACTACATCTTCGATCCGTACGTCGGCCTCAAGACGTACACGCAGGAGAAGGACTACAGCGACTGCGTGCTGGTCGTGGATGAGGCCCACAACCTCGTCGACCGCGGCCGCTCGTGGTACTCGCCGGAGTTGCACGAGCAGTCGTTCGAGGAAGTGCGCCGGCAGTTCATGAGCCGCAACTGCTGGGTGGAAGGGTGGGAAGAGCTGCTGGCCATGCTCACCGATCACTTCCACGGGCTGGCGGAAGTGCTGGAAGGCGACGTCAGGCAGGCCCTCTGCTCGCCGAGCCGCGAGATGTTCATGGAGCAGCGGACGGAGTGGGAGCGGATCGTCCTGGAGTACATCGGCTGGAAAATTGATCAGCGCCTCGCCGAGGAAGACGATCCCATCATCGATTTCTATTTCAAGCTGGTGAAGTTCACGAACATGCTCGCCGAGCAGGGTGACGAGTTCGCGCATGTCGTGGAGCGGACCAGCGACGGCATCCGGCTCAAGGTGTTCTGCAAAGACCCTTCGCGTTTCCTCGGCGAGATCTTCGAGTCCGCGCACGCCACCGTGGCCCTCTCGGCCACGCTCGAGCCGTTCGAGTTCTACCGCAAGACCCTCGGCTTCCCGGCCGATCGCACCGCCGAGCTTTCGCTCCCCTCGCCGTTCCCGCGCAGCAACCGCAAGATCGTGGTGGTGTCCGAAGTCGACACCACGTACAAGCGCCGCGCCGACCACTACGTGCGCATCGCCGAGCACGTGGCCGAGATCGCCGACGCCGGCGACGGCAATTTCCTGGCCCTCTTCCCCAGCTACGCCTTCCTGCGCGAGATCGCCGAACGGATGCCGCCGATCCAGAAACGGGTCATGGTCCAGCGCAGCGACATGACCGACTACGAGCGCAACGCCATCCTCGACATCCTGCGCGACCGGCCCAAACGCGGAAACCTCATCCTGGCCGTCTCCGGCGGCATGTACGCCGAGGGAGTCGACTACCAGGGCGATATGCTGTCCGGCGTCATGGTGATCGGGCCGGCGCTGCCGCAAGTCAGTTTCGAGCAGGAGCTCCTCAAGGAGTACTACGACGAGCTATACGGCGCCGGCTTCGAGTTCGCGTACCTCATCCCTGGCATGACCCGCGTCGTCCAATCCGCCGGCCGCGTCATCCGCAGCGAACACGACGTCGGCGTCATCGCCCTCCTCTGCAAACGCTTCACCCAGGAGTCCTACACCCGCTACTTCCCCGCCGACTGGTACGAGGAATCGCCGCGCGAGCTCGTCTCCCGCAAAGCGGCCAGCGAGATCCGGTCGTTTTTCGAGGCGAAGGCCACCCCGCAATTGAGGATCGTGTTTTGAGCCGGCACGGCCGGCAGCGTTGGTTGCCCAAGGCTCCGCCACCGTTTGAGTGCATATGAAAAGATTTCGCGGTCTCACACTCGCAATCTGCGCGCTCCTCTTCACCGCTTGCGCGTCCCGGCCTCCCGCTGCCACGGTCGCGCCGCAGTGGGATGCCGTCCCTGCGCGTGTCGTGGAGGCGCTCTGCACCCGGCTCAAGATGGACGCCATCACCACCGGCAGGACGACGATCGTGAAGGTTACGCAGCCGCTCGCGAATCCGCGGAGCATGTCCGCCCTGGCGGGGTCGACGGCACCGCGCGGCGCGAAGGTGCGCGCGAATGCGGCCGTCGTGAACCGCGCCATACCGATCGAGATCGGACGCGGCGGTTGCGCGTGGGAACCGATCGACGTCCGCGACATCGACAAGCACTCCGACGCCATGCTGGTCGAGCTCTCCGCCCCCCTCCTCCACCCTTTCAACCGGAACGAGGCCGGCGTCCTGGCCCGCGTCTCCCTCGGCAACGAGCACGAGTCGCTCTACTGGATCTCGATGATCCCTCGGGGCGATCAGTGGGCGGTGAGGTTTGTGTCGGTGTTGTTCGAGTAGGTGGGTTCAACCCTGAGCGAAGCGAAGGGTCAAGTTAGCATCTGCGGCGCATGAGGCTCCTGCCGCGCAGGTGCTAACTTGACCCTTCGCTTCGCTCAGGGTTTGGAATCATCACCCCACCCACCTCTCCAACCAATACTCCAGCATCACCACCGCCCACAGCGGCTTGGCGTGGTTGGCGTGGCCGGAGCGGTGCTCAGCGAGCAACGCTGTGACGTGCGGTTCGTCGACTAGGCCGCGTTTGCGGAGGCGGGCCGGCTCGAGGAGGCGGTCGACCTCGGCGCGGAGGCCGCGGTTGATCCAGCCGGCGATGGGGACGCTGAGGCCGCGTTTGCGGCGGTAGATGACGTCGCGGGGGAGCCACTTTTCGGCGGCTTTCTTGAGCGCCCATTTGGTGGTGAATCCGTGGACGCGCAGCTCGGCGGGGAGGGAGAGGGCGAAGGCGGTGACGTCGCGGTCGAGGAACGGGGCGCGCGCTTCCACCGACGACAGCATCGTGGCGCGGTCGACTTTCACGAGCAGGTTGTCGCGGAGGTAGCTGCGGTAATCGAGCAGCATCGCTCCGATCAACGCATCGTCGCCAGGGGCGTCGAGCTCGGGGACGCGGTCGGTGAGGCCGGTGCCGAACCAGCGCAGGTGGCGCTCGCTCCAGGGCCGCTCGGCGTCGGTGACGAACCGCTTGAGCAAATACTCGAGCGTCACTTTCTTTCCGGACGCAGGCAGCGCGTAGGCGAGCTTCTTCGCGCCGGCGCGGAGGAACGACGGCAGGGCGTCGTATTTGGGCGCGATCTTGTGGCCGATGTACGTCGGATAGCCGCCGAACAACTCGTCGGCGCCTTCGCCGCTCAGGATCACCTTCACGTGCTCGCGCGCCGTGCGGGCCAGGAGAAACGTCGGCAGGATGGCCGGATCGGCAAGCGGCTCGGCCACATGCTCGGTGACGTTGCGCAGCGCGTCGAGCAGCGTCTCCTCGTCGGTGCGCACCGGCACGTGTTTCGTGCGCATCTTCTGCGCCAGCACCGCCGCGTCCCCGCTCTCGTCGTAGGAAGCCTCCGCGAACTGCGCCGAAAAGGTGTGAACCTTGTCGACGCCGATGGCATCCGAGGCCAGCGCGGCCAGGATCGACGAATCGAGCCCGCCGCTGACGAAGACGCCCACCGGCACGTCGGACATCACCTGCTTCCGGACGGCCGCCTCGATCAGCCGCTGCGTCTCGGCGACCGCCTCGGCCGGATCGATGGGACGCGGCGAGAAGCGCGTCGGATCCCAGTAGCGCACCGTTTCATCCGTGCCATCGCGAAAGAGCATAAACGTCCCCGCCGGCACGCGGCGGATGGCCGTGAACGCGGTGCGCGGCTCGGGGATGTAGCCGAGCGCGAGATAGTCGGCGATGGCCTCGCGATCCAGCTCGCGCGAAACGTCGGGATGGCGCAGCAGACACTGTAGCTCCGACGCGAAGAGCACCTCGCCGAGAACCCTCGCGTAGAACAGCGGCTTCTCGCCGGCGCGGTCGCGCGCCAGCAGAAGCGTCTTCGTGCGATGGTCCCAGATCGCCAGCCCGAACATGCCGTCCAGCTGCGCCACGGCCTGCGAACCGTGCTCCAGATAGAGCGGCAGGATGGTCTCGACGTCCGAGTGCGAGCGATAGGGATAGTCGGGATAGCGCGCCCGGATCGACGGGGCGTTATAGATCTCGCCGTTTGCCTCCAGCCACACGTGATCGTCCGGCGACGCGAACGGCTGATCGGCCCGCTCGTGCAGATCGATGATCCGCAACCGCTCCGTGCCGATCCGCGCATCGACGTCCGTGAACGTCGCATGCCCATCCGGCCCGCGATGGCGCAACGCCTCCCCCATCTCGTCGAGAACGGCAGGGTACCGCAGCGCTCCCGCGCCGATCATTCCGTAGATGCCACACACGCGGCGCGCATTGTACGCGGGGACGAGAGGGCAGAGCGCAGAGGGCAGAGCGCAGAAGTCAGAACGAACCTGGCAGCCTTTTCTTCTGCCCTCTGCCCTCTGCGCTCTGCCCTCTACCTCCCGTAAGCCACGTGATGCGCCCCATCCGCAATCGGCTTCCAGCCGCGCGCTTCGAGCACGCGCCGCCACTGCGTGTCCTTGAGGCGGACGATGTAGACGCGGGGGTTGGTGGCGCGGAGCGATTGTTCGAAGTAGGGCGGGCGCTTGAGCGGTGAGTAGGGGTTGCTCGTGAAGCGGTCGTAGCGGCGGATCAGGTAGTTGCTGGTGAGCTCGGTGGCGTCTTTCGTCACCACGGTGATCGGGCGTTGCAGGTAGAACATCATCGAGCCGGTGAACGCTTCGACGCCGATGATCTGCGTTTCCGGCGTGAGGTGCGGGGTGAGCTCGGCGACGAACGATTTGGCCGAGCGCCGTTCCGCGACCGCGTGCAGCATCGGGGTGGACGCGAGGGGCAAGACGAAGGCCGGGAGAGTCAGGCCGATCAGCACGAGCTCGCGCCGTTTGGCGAAGAGCGCCATCAGCCCGCCGATCGCGAAGGCGGCGCCGAACGCGAGGGCCGTCTCATCCGCCACGGCCATCAGTTCCGGTTTCAATTTCGTGCGATGCACGAAGAATGAGCCGGCCAGCAGGACCGCGCCGAGGAACGTCAACACAATCGCCGCGATGCGCGTGCGCGCGTCTGCCCAGACTCGAGTGATCAGGAGCGCGATCGGGACCATCAGCGGCAGCACGTATTGCGGCCGCTTCGATTGCGAGAGCGAGAAGAAGAGGAACGGGATCGCCAGCGCCAGGAGCCAGAACACCACCGTGGGGTCCGGCTTGCGAAGCTTCTTCCAGCTCGCTACGGCGACGATCGACCACGGCAAGGCGCCGGCGACGAGGTACGGGATGAAGTACCACGGCGGGCCGGTGCGTTTGAGCTCGTCCGTGGCCATGCGCGCGGCGGTCTCCGTGACCAGCACGTAGCGGAGGAACTCCGGCACGACCTGCGAGACACCCCAGACCCACGGCAGCGCCGCGGCCAGGAACAGCAGCAGTCCGAAGATCGGGAACACGACGCCCACCGACTTGCGCCACACCGCGTACGGAAGGACCACGACGAGCACGAGGATGAACGTGACCGGGCCCTTCGTGATCATGGCCAGGCCCATGGCCGTCCAGGCCAGCATCGACCAGCGTTTGTTGTCCTCGTCGATGGCGCGATGAAACGCCACCAGCGCAGCAGTCGTGAAGAATGTCAGCGCGCTGTCGAAGATCACCGTGCGCGCGAAGGCGATCACCAGCGGCATCGACAGGAACGAGATCGCCGCCACGTACCCCGCATTCGCTCCCCAAAGACGCCGCGCGTAAAAAAACAGCACCGCCGCCGTCGCCAGCGTGAAGAGATAGGCCGGCAACCGCGCCGCCGTCTCCGTCGGGCCGAGCACCTCCATCGCCGCCGCCTCGGCGGCGAAATAGACGACCGGCTTGTCGAGATACGGCAGCCCGTTCAGCCGCGGCATCACGTAGTCATTCGTCTCCGCCATCTCCCGCGCCACTTCCGCATTGCGCCCTTCATCCGCGTCCATCAGCGGAACGCTCCCGAGCTGAATCGCCAGCGCGATCACGCCGACGGCCAGCCAGAGCTTGAGAAGTGGGGGTGAGTTCAAAACGCACGCGAGCGTAGCACGGGCAGAACGTAGGCTCAGAGGCGCAGAGGCTCACAGGCTCAGAGGAGTCCGAATCCCGCCGCATTTGACTTTGAGCCTTTGCGCCTCTGAGCCTCTGAGCCGGTCGCCGGCCGCTCATCTCTTACAATGCCCGCGTGTCCCTCGAGCCGAACTCGATCCTGGGTCCTTACCAGATTGCCGGAGTGATCGGTGAGGGCGGCATGGGCGTGGTGTATCGCGCCAAAGACACGCGCCTCGGGCGCGATGTGGCGATCAAGGTCTTGACCAATGTCGCCGTCAGCGATCGCGAGCGGTTGCTGCGCTTCGAACAGGAGGCGCGCGCCACCGGGATGCTCAATCATCCCAACCTGCTCACGGTCTACGACGTCGGCCGCGACGGCGACGACAATCCGTATCTGGTCAGCGAGCTGCTGGAAGGGGAGACGCTCAGCAGCCGCCTCGTGCGCGGCGGGCTCTCGGCGCGCAAGGCCGTCGATGCCGCGCTGCAGATGGCGCTCGGCCTGGCCGCGGCGCACGAGAAGGGCATCGTCCACCGCGATCTCAAGCCCGACAACATCTTCCTCACGCGCGACGGCCGGCTGAAGATCCTCGACTTCGGCATCGCCAAGCTCACCGGCAGCGCCTTCGACGACGGCCCGACGTTCGAAGTGGCTTCCACGGAACCCGGCATGGTCCTGGGCACGGTCGGCTACATGTCGCCCGAGCAGGTCCGCGGCGAGGCTGTCGATCATCGCTCCGACATCTTTTCGCTCGGCGCGATCTTCTACGAGATGCTCACCGGCCTGCGCGCCTTCAAGCGCCACTCCGGGATCGAGACGCTCAGCGCCATCCTGAAAGAGGAGCCGCCGGACCTGACGGAGATCCTCCCCACGATTCCCCCCGCCCTGGAACGGCTGGTGCGCCGCTGCCTGGAGAAGGACCGCGAGATGCGCTTCCAGTCGGCGCGCGACCTGGCCTTCAACCTGGAGCTGTTGTCGACGATGTCGACCTCGAACACGCTCCCGAACGCCGCACGCATGCCGGTCACCGGCTCGCACCCCGCGCAAAGCCAGACGCACCCCTTGAGCGCGGCGCATCCGGTCTCCACCGGTGCGCAGACGGCGGTGACGTCGGCATCGACAGGCGCATCGACAGCGGCGTTGCGCACGTCTTCTCCCACGATCCGGCAGCCGGCGCGGCCTCTCACGAAACCGAAACGGCGCACCTCGCCCGTGCTTCTGGCCATGCTCTACCTCGTCTCCATCGCCGGCGCCGCGTACGGCGGCTGGATGTGGGCGCAGCGCGCCGAGGGGCCTGTGGTGGAGCCGGCATTCCGGAGGCTCACGTTCCGCCGTGGAGAAGTGCGCAGCGCGCGTTATTCGCCGGACGGCGAGACGATCGTGTACAGCGCGGCCTGGGACGGCCAGCCTCCCGAGATTTTCGTCGTCAGCCCGGGCGCCACGGAGTCGCGTCCCCTCGGCATGCACGACAGTGATGTGCTGGGGGTCTCGAAATCGGCGGAGCTGGCCATCCTGTTGCGCCGCAACCGGCAGACGAACCTCGGCACCCTGGCTCGAGTTCCTTTGGCCGGCGGCACGCCGCGCGAGGTCGCCGACAACGTGCTGCAGGCCGACTGGTCGCCGGACGGAGCGGAGCTGGCCATCATCCGGCAGAGCGGCATCAACTGGCGCGTCGAGTTCCCGATCGGTGAGTCGAAATACGAGACGGCGCATCAGGTGCGCCACGTCCGCGTCTCGCCGGACGGAAAGCGGCTGGCCATCCTCGAGCTGTTACGCGGTGAAAACCAGGTGGCCATCATCGAGGGCCGCAAACAGCCGGTGACGATCGCGCGCGGTTGGAAGCGCGGTGCGAACGGCATCGCCTGGTCGCCCGATGAAAAGCAGATCTGGGTCTCCGGCACGTCGAGCAACGCACCGCCCGCGCTCTACGCCGTCGACGTCGAGACCGGCTCGGTGCGATTGGTCACGCGTCTCACCGGAGGCGTCCGTGTCTTCGATCTCTCGCCGCGCGGCGAAGCGCTCCTGTCCAACAGCAACTGGCGCGCGGCGCTGGTCTGGAAGACTCCCGATCCGCCGGCACCGGCATCGACAACCACAGCAGAAAATCCTCCACCGGCCGTTTCGCCGGAGAGGGACGCGTCGTGGCTGGACTGGTCCGCGCTCGCCGATCTCGCGCCCGACGGGCGGTCGATCCTCTTCAGCGAGACGCGCGAAGGCGGCGGTGCCAGAGGTGCCGTCTACCTGCGCCGTGCCAGCGACCCTGCTCCCATTCACCTCGGCGACGGCCAGGGGGATGCGCTCTCCCCGGACGGCAAGTGGGTGCTCTGCCGTCACGGCGCCAAGCTCGTGCTCGTGCCCACCGGCACGGGCCAGCATCGCGAGCTCAGCATCGACGGCGCCTTCGACGACGGCGCGGCCTGGCTCCCCGACTCGCGGCGGGTCATCGTGGCCGGCGTCGTCAAGGACCACGGCGAGTATCGGCTCTTCGTCATCGACACGCTCGACGAGAACGCCAAGCCGATCTCGCCGGAAAAGATCTGGGGCAACGGCGCACGCGCCTTCGCCATTTCGCCGGATGGCTTGCGCGTGGCCGGCATGACCACAGAACAGACCATCGCCCTCTACTCGCTCGACGGATCGGGCGCTGTCCCACTTGCCGGGGCCGTGAAAGGCGAGATCCCGATCCAGTGGTCCGCCGACGGCGCCTCGATCTTCGTGCACGACCCCACCGCCCTTCCGGCGCGCGTCAGCCGCATCGCTCTCGCTACCGGCATCCGCGAGCCGTGGAAAGAATTCATGCCTTCCGATCCCGCCGGCATCTACCGAATCTCCCCCGTCCTCATCACTCCCGCGGGCGACGCCTACGCCTACAACGCCATGCGCGTGTTGTCCGAGCTGTACGTGGCCAAGGGGTTGAAGTGATGCTTCCGATGCCGCTCCCGACATGGGCCACCCGCCTCGTCTCGCTGTACCAATCGCACGCGGCGAATCAGTTCCTGCTGCATGGGAACGTCAACGACCGGTACCTGCTCGATGCGAAGACGCTCGGAAGTCTGTACGAGTTCCTCACGCGTGTGATCCTTCCCCGTTTCGACGTGATCCTCAGCTACGACCTCGGCAACGGGGTGCGCATCGAAAAGGGCAACGACATCGTCACGAAGTGGCCGGCCTACAAAGAGAACCCCGAGCTGCCGCGGGCGCCGCGCGCGGCCACCGAATGGCTGACACGCTTCTTCCGCTATTCGGCCAACCTGGCCCGGCTGGGACAGGACTCGTATCAGGTGGGCTTCTTCATGAAGTCGGCGCATCTGGTCGCCCCGGCGTTGCCCGGCGCGCTCAACTACGACCTCAGCGCGCTGGCCATGCTCATGCGCGACTGGGCGGCTGACGATCAGCTCACACGCCACTCGCTGGCCACGTTCCTCGTGGCCGAGAACCTCAACGATCTGCACCCGCTGCTCGTCAACCACCCGCGCGCCGCGCCGATCGAAGTGCCGCTGCCCGCGACCGGCGAGCTGCGCGATGCCTTGCAGCTGCTCTCCACCGAACACTCCGCCGTGGTGGCCGAGTTCGCGCCGGCCTACGACACGCTTGCCCATCAGCTCACCGGCACCACGCTCACGTCCGTCGAGAACCTGCTGCGCGTCAAATCGCACGCACACGAAGTGCTGCGCGCCAACGATCTCGTCTCGATGCGCAAGGAGCTCGTCGAAAAAGACTCCGCCGGCCTCATCGAGTTCATCGAATCGAAGCGCACGCTGGACGACTTCCACGCCCAGGAGCGCCTCAAGACGTGGCTGCGGCAGGACATCAAGCTGTGGCAGATGAACGACGTGCAGGCGCTGCCGATGGGCTATCTCCTCTGCGGCCCGGTCGGCACCGGCAAGACGTATCTCGTGGAATGCCTGGCCGGCGAAGCGGGCGTACCGGTGGTGAAGCTGAAGAACTTCCGCGACAAATGGGTCGGCAGCACCGAGGGAAACCTGGAGAAGATCTTCCGCCTGCTGAAGGGACTGGGCCGCTGTTTCGTGTTCATCGACGAAGCCGATCAGGCCCTCGGCAAGCGCGACGCCGGGAACAGCGACTCCGGCCTCTCCGGCCGCATCTACGGCATGTTCGCCGAGCAGATGAGCAACCCCGCCAACCGCGGCCGCATCGTCTGGATCCTCGCCTCGAGCCGCCCCGACCTCATCGAAGTCGATCTCAAACGCCCCGGCCGCGTCGACGTCAAGATCCCCATCTTTCCCACGACCACGGCCGCCGAGGGATACACACTCCTGCGCGCGCTCGCCAAACGGCGCGGCGTCGAACTGCTGGAAACCGACTTCCCGGCCATCGAGCCCCTCGTACCCAAACTCCTCACCCCCGGCGCCGCCGAGTCGATCGCCGTCAAGCTCTATCGCGCCGTCCGCACCGAAGGCCTCAGCCCCATCGACTCCCTGCGCGAGATCCTCGACCAATACCAGCCCCCCGTCCCGCCGGACGTCATGGACTTCCAGATCTCCCTCGCCGCACGTGAAGCCAGCGACGGCGAGTTCGTGCCGGAGATGTTCCGGCACCTGCGGTGAGCCCCCCGTCATCCTTAGCGAGGAGGGGTGGGAGGGTGTGAGCGTAAGGATCTCAAAATGCGCAAACCGCGGCACAGGCCATGTTTTTTCGTAGTTTGAGATCCTTACGCTCACGCCCGCCCGACCACCTCGCTAAGGATGACGGGGGAGGGTCGCATACAATCTCCCCATGTCACTCCTGATGCAGCGGAAGGCCGCCTCCACACCGCCTCGTCTCGAAGGAAAGGAAGTGCTCGTCGGACCCGATCCGGCGCTGGCCAAAGTCAAGGGCGTGATGTTCGGCGGGCGCAAGACATTCCTCACCGATACGATCGGCGAGGAGGGCTTTCATGCGCTGCTCGAGAAACTGACGCCGCGCACGCGCGGTTACGTGAAGACGCCTCTCGCTTCGAGCTGGTGCGAGTTCGAGTCGCTCATCGAGCTCGACAAGGCCATCCACAACGAGCTCAAGGCCAAGTACCCGAACGTCCTGGCGCTGATCGGCGCGGCCTCGGCGGAGCTGGGCATCGGCCGCATCTACCGCTCGCTCGATTCCGAGAGCCTCGTCCAGTTCCTGGAGACCAACGCCACCTTCCACGACCAATACCAGAAGTTCGGCGCCGTCCGGTTCGAGAAAACCGCCAACGGCGCGCGCATGATCTACTCCAACTACCCCTGCTACAGCCCCGTCTTCTGCGCCAGCGCCTTCGGCTACTTCCTCGAGTCCATCCTCCGCCACGGCGGCACCGACCCCACCGTCACCGAGACCAAGTGCCAGTGCCTCGGCGAGAAGACCTGCACGTTCGAAATGACTTGGAGATAAAGCAGCAGGAATCTACTGCCGACCGCCGACCGCCGACTGCCGACTCGCCCGCGGCATCCTGGCCAGCATCTCCGCCATCAGGAAATCCATCTTCTCGTGCAGCTGGCGGATCTCCAGCTCGGCCTTGAGATTCACCTCGTACTCGGCGTCGGCGCGGAGGCGGTCTTTGGCGGCCTGACGGTTCTGGCTGATGAGCACGAAGATCGAGAGGAAGATCGCCTCCAGCGAGACCACCATCGTCAGGAAGCCGAACGGGTAGGGATCGAAGTGTCCGCCCACCGGCAGCATGTTCCAGACGATCCAGGCTACGAACCAGATGGCGTTGGCCACGAGGAAGGCGATGCTCCCGCTGAAGGCGGCGATGACGTCGGCGATGCGCTCGATCGTCGTCGAGCGGATCTCCATCTCCTCATTGATATTGCGGGCCACGCGGCGGCGCAGGATCTCGTCGGTGCTGCGGATGCGCTGCCCCATGGTGGTGAGCAGATCGAGAGACGCGGCGGGATGTTGCCCGAGGAACGTCAGCAGGTCGTCGCGGTCGAGCACCAGCAGCGTCGCCTCTTCGAGGGCCACGGCGCTGGCCGTCCGCGGTCCGCCGTCGAAGAGCGAGAGCTCGCCGAACACCTCGCCCGGGCCGCAGACGGTGAGCACGATCTTCCCGCCGGCGTCGTCCTTGACGAACAGCTCCACCGTGCCGGAGCCGACGATGTAGAGCGAATCGCCCGGTTCCTCGATCGCGAAGACCTGCTCTCCCAGCGCAAACACCCGGCGCTCCAGGACGCGCTCCAGATCGGCGCGCTCGTGGCTGCTCAAGCGCTGGAAAAGCGGGACCGTCCCCAGAAGGTCACCGGTCTGCATGCGCCTGATTCTAGCGTGCTATTCTCGGCTTCTCCCGATATGGCCGACGAGAACAAGACCATCGAAGCACCCGTCCCCGAGCTCGACGAGCGGGCCATCGGCAAGAAGTACGGCCTGCGCGAGCTCACCTACCCCGATTCCGAGCACATCAAGTCGCTCAACGCCTTCCTCAGCGACGCCGTCGAGAACGGCCGCTGCGGACCCGTGCCCAAGACGGCGGTCATGCTCGTGCTCGACTACCTGCAGGCCACCATCAACCGCCAGCACATCACCAAGGGCCCGCGCATGTCGCAGGACGAGTTCGACGTCATCCAGGCGCCGTACTACATCGCCGCCCGCATCATCGCCAAGCTCCAGCGCGCGCGCCAGGAGAGCACCAAGGGGAGGGTCTACCAGGCCACGTACATCTCCCTGCACCAGTTCATGGAAGTGTTGCGCAGCATCCTCGACCCCGGCTGCTACTGGATGCGCATGAAGACGATTCCGGAGGGCGTGCTCGACGCCATGGAAGGACTGCGCGATTTTCTGGCGCTGTTCGGCGAGCAGAGACGGAAAGACCGCGCCCCCTGATTCAGGCGGAGGAATCATGTCTCGTTACCTGCAGAAGATCTCGCTCCGCCCCTACAGCGACGCGGAGATCTGGACGGGATGGGAACTGGAAAACCGCACCGGCGAAGTGGAGGGCCTCATCCTGGCCGACGACATCCCCGACGACGTCCTCCTGGCCCAGTACGGCGTGAAAGAGTTCCAGAAAATCCCCAGCGAATACCTCGACGTCGGCGAGTTTCGGCAAAAGCAGGGATGACGGCGGCCTCCGTCCTTGTCTCTATGGGCATGCTGCTCATCCTCCGCATCACCCTCGGCATCGTCTTCTTCATCCTCGGCATCATCGGATCGCTGCTGCCGATCATGCAGGGCTGGATCTTCTTTCTCCTCTCCGCGCTGGTGCTCTTCCCGCGCAGCCGCTTCGCCGTCAAGGCCTGCGACAAGATCGAGCCGAAGATGCCGCGCATGGTGGCCCGCCTGCGCCGGTGGGGCATCGGCATCCCGCCTGAAGATCGGGATAAAGATCGCGATACGATCCCGACCTGATGACGAAGCAGTACGACAAAGCGTATTTCGACCGCTGGTACCGAGGCCGCAACACCCGCGTCAGCACCCATGCCGAGGTGCGGCGCAAAGTCTCGCTCACCGTCACCATGAGCGAATACTTCCTGCGGCGGCCGATCCGCACCGTCCTCGACATCGGCTGCGGCGAAGGCGCCTGGCTCCCCCACCTGCGCGCGCTCCGGCCGCGCATCGCCTACAGCGGACTCGACTCCTCCGACTACGCCATCCGGCGCTATGGCAAAGAGCGCAACATCCGCAAAGCCACGTTCGGTGATCTGCCGAAACTCAACCTCGGCGTCTACGACCTCGTCATCTGCTCGGACGTCCTCCACTACGTCCCCGAGGACGAGATCCGCGCCGGCATCAAAACCGTCGCCGAAATCACCGACGGCCTGGCCTTCCTCGAAGTCCTCACCCGCGAAGACGACGTCACCGGCGACCTCGACGCCTTCTTCCGCCGCCCCGCCGCCTGGTACCGCACCCTCTTCCGCAGCGCCGGCCTGACGTTCGTAGGCCCGTACAGCTGGCTCTCGCCCGCATTCAAGGACGCCGTGGCGGAGTTGGAATCGGCGAAGAAGTAGGAGGGGGGCCAGCCTTTTCGCCGCCGTAGGCGGCCCAAGGAAATAGCACCCGGCTTCCAGCCGGGTGAAAAACGGGCGCCCCTGAATCCAGCCCGCGTCAGCGGGCGACAGAATCGCGTTCACGAGCGGCCTGTCGCCCGTTACACGGGCTCGATGGAGACGCCGCACGTTTCCACCCGGCTGAAAGCCGGGTGCTATTACCTTGTGCCGCCTACGGCGGCGAAGCACCGCCGGTGGTCGTGCCCGCACCAATCCTGCCGTCCGCGGAACCGGAGTAGCATGTGGCCGATGGCTGAAGAAATACTGGTGAAAGAAGCGTTGACCGAGCGGATGATCGACGCTGGCGCAGAGCTCACCACGAACCTGGACCGCGCGCAGTGGCCTGTTGTGGCCTCGTTTTGGTTGTTCGATCAGGAAAATAATCGGTGGAGGCTTGTTCTGGCATCGCCGCGCGTTCTTGACGACGGCCCTCTCGCATCGTATCGGCACATCAACGAAGTTCTCCGTAAGACGAGCTCTCCATTGCCGCTCGAAAGTATCGCTTTTGTTTCACCCGACGACGCTCTCGTTCAGGCATTCCGTTCCGTCTACCGGACCAATCGAGACCTCGAGCGTCACCGCGCATTTCGAGGCGCGATCAACGGACGCTACATCGACGACGCGTACGTTTACAGAGTGTTGCCTGTCGCGCCCGCGGCCTGACGAATCGTGACCAAAGCTTCGCCGGTCGAGAAGACGCTGCTTGCGCTTACGGGGCTGGCACTCCTCTTATTTCTCGCCGCGCTCACGTCGGGGAGAGTGTTTCGCACGTATCGGATTCCGGGTGGCGCCATGGAGCCGACTCTGCCCGCCGGCGTTCACATTGTGGTCAGGCCCACCAGCAATGCCGCGCGCCGGGAGATCGTGACGTTTCGCTATCCCAGGGACGAAAAATCGATCTTTGCCAAGCGCGTCGTGGCGATCGGCGGGGACGTGGTCGAGATCCGGCAGAAGCAACTCTTCGTGAACGGCACCGAGGTCATCGAACCGAATGCGCACCACGACGACCCGCACACATACCCGGCGAGCGAGTTTCTTCCGAATTCCTACCGGTTGAGAGATCAGTTCGGACCGTATCGCGTGCCGCCCGATCATTTCTTCGTCTTGGGCGACAATCGGGATCACTCCCACGATTCGAGGTACTGGGGAACGGTTCCCCGGCAAAACCTGATCGGGAAAGTCGTCCTCGTTTTTTCGTGGCGCCGCGGGCTCTGGCGGCCACGCTGACCAGCCCGCCAACCGATCCGGGGTAGCATGCGGACGTGGAAGACCTCGATACCGACGGATATGCGATCGCTGATTTCGTGCTGGCTGATCACCAGTGTGCGCACATTGCCTCTTCACTCCCCGCTGTTGCCGGCGCTGCGCGCGGAGGGGTACGGAATCTGATCGGTCATCCCACGGTCGTGGCCCTGCTCTCCCATCCGCGGCTAGGCAAGTACCTCTGGTCCGTGACCGGGCGCGATCTCGTAGCCGTGAAGGCCACGCTCTTCGACAAAGGCGAGACGAACTGGCGCATGCAGTGGCACCAGGACCGGACCATCGCCGTCAAGGAACGGCTCGATGTGGCCGGCTTCGGGCCGTGGAGCACGAAGGCGGGCGCGTTGCACGTCGAGGCGCCGCGCGAAGTCCTGGCGCAGATGCTGGCCATCCGCATTCACCTCGACGCCTGCGGCCCCGACAACGGACCGCTGCGCGTCATCCCCGCCAGCCACCTCCTCGGCAAGCTGAAGGAAGAGGAGCTGGAGCGCGAGGTCGCACGCGCCGAAGCCGCGGAACTGCACGTTCCGCAGGGAGCGCTGCTCCTCATGCGTCCCCTGCTCATCCACTCCTCGCCCGCGGCGCTCTCCCCCGGACACCGCCGCGTGCTGCACATCGAGTTCGCGCCGATCGAGGCCATCTCCCCGCTCAAGTGGCACGAAACGAAACCGCTCAACCGCGCGGCGTGAGAGGCTCAAAAGCGCAGAGGCGCAGAGGCTCAAAGGTCACGGCAGCAACGTCTCTGAGCCTTTGAGCCTCTGCGCCTTTGAGCCCCTACGGCGGCTGCGCGCGCTTTAATCGCGCACGAGCGTCCGCACCAGCTCCGGCAGCGTGGCCACCTCGAACGGTTTGCGCAGCACGCCGGCCACCGCCGTGCGGTCGATGAACTGGAGCGACTCGTCCGAGGCCGCGGTCATGATGAACGTGCGCCTCAGCAGCTCGCCGCGGCGCAGGACGATGTGGCGCAGGACGTCGAAGCCGCTGAGGTGCGGGAGCATGAGATCGAGGAGGATGCAGTCGTACTGACCCTTCTCCAGGTGCTGGATGGCGGCATCGCCGTCCGTCACGGTAACGACCGAGCAAGTGCCGCTCAGCGCCATCTCGATGCGGTCCGTGATCATCGGCTCGTCTTCCACGAGGAGCACCCGGGCCATGGCCGGCGTGGCGTCGTTGGCGACGCTGCCCCCCTCCGGCACTTCCGCCTGACGTCCGCGCGCCACCACGAACCGGGTCACCGCGCCGATCAGCTTGTCGCGCGTGAGCGGCTTGCAGATCCAACCGTCCGCATCCGAGGCTTCAAAAAGCCGGCGCACGTGATTCTCGTCCAGCGCCGAGACCAGCACGATGGGGATGTTCTGCCGGGAGCGGATGAGGGCGCCGAGGCGGTGGCCGGGGATCTGCGGCAACTCGATGTCCACCAGAGCCAGATCGGGCGCCGACGCCGACAGCACCGTGGCCAGCTCGGAGAGCGAGCCCGCGCTGACCGTGGCAAAGCCCTCCGCGGCGCACAGCCGCGCCGCCTGGGCGCGGAAACCCACGTTGTCATCGACGATCAGCACAGTCAGCATGGGAGGAGCGAACTGTACCGCGGCCGAGGTCTTAGGTGTTAGGTCTTAGGTGTTAGGAGGACCTGCTTTTAGCAACCCGGCTGCGCTCTTGCACAAGCATCACCCGGACTCAATGCCCCATGTCACCCAGCCCGCTGTACTCATCACTGATGACGATCCCGGAATCCGCGGTCTTCTTCAAGCGATGACGCTGATGACAGGCTGCACGGTCGAGACCGCTGCCAACGGGTTCGAAGCGCTCGAGAAGATGCGCTCGCGGCCGTTCGACCTGCTCCTCCTCGATCTGATGATGCCTCTCATGAGCGGCTACGACGTCGTCGACCGGATGAAAGAGATGGACTCCCGGCCGGCCGTCATCGTCCTCACCGCCACCCACGCCGACGCCTCCACACTGGAGCGCCTCGATGGACGCGTCGTCAGCTCGATCCTCCGGAAACCGTTCGACGTCGATGCCGCTTCGGACTTCATCCGGGTCACCGCCGCCGCCGTCCACGAGCACCGTACGGCGTAGCCCGGACGCGCCCACACCTGCTAAACTGCGCGGCCCGCAATGCACACCGGCGGGTACCTGTTCTATTGGTGTTTTTGACTCGTCTTGGGGAGTCGCCAAGCGGTAAGGCAGCGGCCTTTGGAGCCGCCATTCGGAGGTTCGAATCCTCCCTCCCCAGCCAGATCACTTCCGGGCAGCCGGGCCCAGCCGGCTCGGCCGGCAGGCCTCAGCGCCTGCCCGGGTTCCCGAGCGATGGCCGAGGACAGTTCGTCTGCACGTGCCAGGCGTTACCCCAGATAAACGGGGTAGCCTGTGCTGGAATCGTCATGACAAAACAGTTCGCGCCGTCGAACCAACTTCCGGGCTGTGGACACTGATTACCACCGACCGGTGTGTAATAGAAGTTGTTGGCGAATATGAAAGCTGACGTGCCCGGCGGTGGGTGGCCGACGTAGCAGTTCGCGCCGTCAAATGAGCCGAGATAAGGACAGTTGTTGCACATGGCACACTGAGCAGAAAGCGCAGCAGTTACGCTGAGACCTGACGCCGTCATGCTACCCAGTGAGCTAAGATTGTTCGTAACGTCAACTTGCAAGATATGCACGCCAGCGGTAACTGAGGCCACAGCGAACGCAATCGGCGCGTTTCCGCCGGTAGTACTGAAGCAGTCGGCAACCGTACAGCTCGCAATCAAATTGTTATCGAGATAGGCCTTGACGCTATTATCGGCGGCCAAGAGACCATCGAGACGCACGGTGCGGCCAATCGCACAATCGGCAACGTTGAAGCGTGCTCTATACCGGAATACGCCCGCAGGTACAGCGCTGCTTGGCGTCGGTGATGCAACCGGCTGCAGCCATAGAGCTGGAGGGATGATCATCCAATTAAGGGAGCCGGTGACGGGCGGTGTCGTGTATGCGGCGCCATTATTCACCGTCCATATCGCGTCCACCGCGCCGCCCTGCCCGGTACTGAGGTCCAACGTGACTTGCTCCCCTGAACAGTTGCAGCACGCCAAGCTTGGCTGCGCGATTGCCGTCTCGGTGCCAAGAACTAGCGAAATGAGGAGGCATTGGCGAACGAGACGTGAGAGTGAACCGGGCATGATTAGGTGCATGAGTCATCAAGCCGCGCGGTACTTGACTCCGAAGGCATCGATCCATCCTCCAGCGCGACCGAAAAAACCAACAAGTCTGAAGCCGTCAGGCGTCTTGAACTGGTACATAGCCGATCCTGGCTGTTCTTGCCCATACTGACCGAGAACATTGCCGAGATTGTCAATGAACGCCATTTTGAAGACGTATTGGCCATATGTGCCAAAGATCGTGCGGATGTGCTGCGTCGGAATTAGATCGACACGTTCCTCTTCCGATCCGCCGGAGCCAATGCGTATGCTTTTTTCTACACCGTCCTGGTCGTAGAACAAAATGACCTGGTGAATGTGCAGTTGTCCTGCGTCCTGACCTGTGAAAACTTGAAATGCCTTCACGGTCAGGTCGTTTGGCAGATCAGTGTTTACTGGCACACCACCGGTACCTCCTGATGGCCCTTGATCGAACGTCGTAACGTCAACCATCGACGTGGCGTTGACTAATGCTTGCGCGAATTGAGACATTTAATTCACCTCGTCCGACAGTGTGCCGGCGCTTGCGAATGGATCCATCGTGTGGACAGACGATCGACCACGAGACCCAACGTCAGACGAAGCCTGCGTATGAAAGTTAAGGTGAAGAATCGTGGAGGGCTGCGGTCAATCTATGTCCGCAGATACGGATTTACTAGTGGCAATAATGGTCGATCCTTTCGCTGCGGCGAGGATGAGCGGCAGCCGTGAGGCGATGAGTGACGTCCGCTTGAGCCGAAAACGGAGGCCTGCCTCCCACCTCGTCTCACAAGTGACCCCATATCATTACCCATAGCCAGAGGACCAGGTTGAATGAATACAGAACTTTAAACGCACGTGCTGCCTGGAAAAGACTACTAACGGGAAAGCGGATCATCGCCTTGCACGGCAAGGTAGCCTCGAGGTCTTTCATGACGTTTGCGAAATGATGTCGGTTTCGTTCGCATACGAGTTCGCAGGTGAAAAACGTCCATGTCACTATGATTGCGGCAAACGCAGCGACCCGTATCACCGCACTCCCCGGAAGTGCACTTCCTACGATGCCTAACGCCACACCGCCCAGCACTCCTACCAGTGCCACATATACGGACAAGATCGCAAAGCGCAAGTTGCTGTAGTGTCTGAAGCTTGCGGCTGCTTCCGTGTAGGCGTGCCTCAAACATTCAAATCGCTCGATGTCGGGTACGCCAACCTCGTTTGTTATGGGGTCAAACATCTCGTTCTCCTCGTCCAAGGAGTGACTTGGCGAAGGTCGATCCCTACCCGCTTCTACATCATAAAACTACGACGGCTGGTTCTCGCGTGACGACGCGATACACCACTGCCCTGATTGTTCCGACTGTCGGATGACTGTCGTTGCTTCATGCAGTTCGCGCGTGTTCACGAATGCTCCCTTCAGCCCACGCTCCGCCCTCTGCCGCCCCGCCAGGGCGGAGGTTATACCCGCATCCTGTCCGGTGGCGGCGCGCTTCGCGCTTGCCACCGGCTACCCTCGCTCGTGCCTACGGCACCCAACCTCACTTCTTTCCCCTCGGCGGGATCGGCCGTCCAAACTCCAGCTCGTACGCGATGCGCATCTGCTCCGCTTGTTCGATGAGGTGGGCGTTGGCTGGGTCTTGGGAAGCCTCCTCGGTGGCGTAGTAGATGCGCAAGGCGGTCTCCATGATCTCGGTACGGTTTCGTTCGATGGCGGCCGAGAGGTCCTCTCCGAGCGATTCCATGCCTTCGATGACGGCGGCCCATTCGAAGTCTTCCTCGGTCTCGAGCGGCATGTCATCGATGGATCGGGTGCGGCTGTCCTCCGACGGACGCGGCGCCCCTTCGCCGAGGAAGGGAATCCTGTTTCGGATGCCGGCGAGCTCGCGGAGAATCAGCTCAGCGTCCAGCTTGTCGGACGTTCGCGTACCGTCGTCGGACAATGGGATTTTCTTTCGGATCTCCCGCAGCTCGGCGAGGAACTGCTCGGGTTCGAGCTCGTCTGGTTTCATGATCTCTCTCCTTGATTGAGTGCGGTGGCTGCGGCCACCGCACTCCAAATGGTTTGCGCTCAGCTCTGCAACTTGATCCCCGCCGCCTCGATCTTTTCGTAGACCCACTTCGGCAGGCAGAGGTCCTTCTTGTCCCAGCGGCAGTTGGAGTGGCAAAGGATCGTGGCCACCTGGAAGCAGCGGGGGAAGTCGAACGTCGTCGAGGGGTAGTAGAAGACGGGGTCGATGGCGTGGCGGCGGCAGATGTCGAGGGTCAGCTCGATGCCGGCGTCGACCTGCGCCTCGTCGAGCTGTGCGTAGTAAAAACGGCCACGCCACGCCGTGGCCAGGACCGGGCCGTCGTAGACCGTGTTCGGCGTGTTCATACCGAACGCGTAGAAGCGATCGCGCTCCTGGAACAGGGCCAGCTCGTTGGCGAACTCGATGGCCACGGAGCACTTGTCGTACTTGCCGCTGGTTCCCCTCAGGCCGAGGTGGTAGATCCAGTCCGTGTCCTCGAAGGTCTTGTAGATCGTGCCGTCGCGGTCGACCAGGTACGGGGCACCGACGCGGTCTTCGTTGAGGTTCCAGCCGTCGATCGAAGTCGTGGCTTTCCCGGGTTTCCCGGAGGCCGGCGTATGGGAGGTGCGGCCGGCTGTGCCGTGCCAGACCACGTACCGCTTCGTGGTCGTTTCAGGGATCCATTGTCCCTGCTTCAGCGGATAGGGTTGGATATTCATGATGCGTCCTCCTTCAGGACGAAGTGGTGGGGCGCGCGCTCGCACGCGCCCCACCGGTCAACTACGTGGATGAGTCAGATGACGAAGACGCGCGGTGCTCTGCGCTTCAGAGGTCCTTCCCCGCCTTGAACTCGGCGGTGATCTCCGGGCCCACCAGGGCCAGCGCGTCGAGCGCCTGGACGAACATCGCGATTGCCGCACGCCAGTTCGCCGGGATGAGCGGCAGCGCGCCGATCACGGCCAGGGCCGGCTTGAGGCTGCGGAAGATCTTCAGCACACGCTGCAGGCGGCTGTTCGGGGTCTCCTGGACCAGCGTGTTCTCGTGCTCCATCTCCCGCAGCAGCGCGCGGACTTCGCGGTCGATGCTCGTCTTGTTCGCGGCGATCGCCTGTTCGGACGACTGCTTCGGGTGGAGGGTCTTCGAATTGGTGGTTGGATTGGTGCTCATGGAGTAGTTCTCCTTTTTGAGGTTTGAGGTTGGTTGGTGGATGAGCGGCGCGCGGTACGGCCGGCGCGCCGGATGGACAGACGCCCTTTGGCGCCTGTGAGAGAAACGGGCAGGCCGACATCCGACCAGGCCTCGACGAGGATCATCTGCACGCGACTGCCGTTGCCGTAGAGCTCTCCGGCAATGTCGACCGTGGCGCGAGTGAAGTCGGCGAAGTCCGCCTCGGGTTTGAGGCGGCCCGTGAGCGCGGCGTACCAGATCCGCCCCAGCACCTCCCACGTCTTCCCGCCCAGAGACATGGCGGCGATGTAGAAGCCGTGGTTGAGGATGCCGGAGTTGATGTGCACGCCGCCGTGGTCGTCGGTCGTGACGACGTAGTCGCGCATGTGCGAGGGCTGGGGGTCGCGTCCGAGGACAGGGTCGTCGTACGCGGTACCCGGAAAAGCCAGCGAGCGCACAGCGTCGCCTTGCACGTCAGGACCGAGGATGTCCGCACCGATCCGCCAATCCGACTCGTGCGCGGACTGGCCCAGCGTGTACTGCTTGACCATCATCCCGAACGCGTCGGCGAGGTGTTCGTTCAGCGCGCCCGTCTGGCCGGCGTAGCCGAGAGCTGCCGTGTGTTGAATCACGGCGTGAGTCAGCTCATGACCGATGACGTCGACGGAGGCGGTGAAGCGTTTGAAGATGCGGCCATCGCCGTCGCCGTAGACCATCTGCTGGCCGTTCCAGATCGCGTTCTCGAAGCGCGTGCCGTAGTGCACGGTGGAATCGATACGCATTCCGCGGCCGTCGATGGAGTGGCGGCGAAAAACCTTCAGGAAAAAATCGTACGTCGCTCCGCTCCCGTCATAGGCCTCAGCGACCTCGACGTCCGTGCTGCGGGGCGTGTGCGTGCTCATGGCCAGCTTGCCCCGCAGATCGAACCGATGTTGAGCGTCGTAGACGTTGCGGCGTTTCCGCGAAGGTAGTGCTGCTGCGGCCCGTGCCGCGGGGCGCCGGATCAGGGAGGTCATGGCCTGGCCGGTGGCCAGCTCGCGCATGTGCTCGAGCGTGGCGCGGGCGTTGGCGCTGACCTCGTCGTCCGGATGGTTTGTCTGCCCGGCAAGCCGCGTCAGCATGTGATCCGGGATGACGCCGCAGACGTAGTGAGGTATGGTCCTCTTCGACATAGATGCTTCCTCGTTTGCTGACGGGAGGTTCGTGTCAGCCTCGGGCCGCGTGACAGCGCGGCTCGAGGCGCTCACCCGTTCCACCCGTTCGTCCTTTCGGGAGTAGCCATCGAGGCCACCGGAACCGGGACGGGAGTCGCGTCGGGAGCCGGCGTGGGAGCCGGATCCGGCTTTTTCGGCCGCGGGCCACGCGACCCACGCCGGCCGAAATCGCGCTGCATATTGGCCACCCACGCCATCAGGGTGGGATTGCTCTCGTCGCGGGCCAGGCTCTGGGCGACGTGGTACGCCTCCAGCGCCTCCACGGCCAAATCGGCCTGACGCGAGTCGAGCGCGTTGTCGAAGTCCTCGATAAACGCGGCCATTTTGTCGCGGATAGGCCGGAAGGCGTCGAGCAACTGAAGGGTGTCACGCCCTTTGTTGACGTCGAGCTTCCCGACGGCCCGCAACTCCGGAACCTGTTCGACCGAGGCCACGGCCGTCGCGAGGAACTTGATGGGAATGTTGAGGTGGGTCTTGACGAAGCGCGGACTGCGGTCCACCTGAGTGTCCCTCGGAACGATGCCCGCGGTCTCGTCGATGATCAGGGAGAAGTGTGATGCGAGCTGCTGGTAGTAGGTGGTGGTGAGCGTGGCCGGAACGTCCGGCGGACCACCGTCGGGCGGAACCGGGGGAGGGGTCATGATGACAGCCATAGGGAAAAGTTCTCCTTTCCCGCCGGCTCGTGCGCTACGAGCGCACGGCCGGCGAGTGTTGGGATGACCCGCTGCGCCTCGGCCGAGGAGCAGCGGGCGATCGGCTCTGCAGAGCCATGAACCTGAACAGGAGCGAGTATTTATACGCGTAGCGCTAAAAAGAACGCTGTTACTAAACTGTGACAACTAACATATTTCGTCTATCAAACTGATTTAAAATGGCTTATATTTTGGTACGGTGAGCCGGACCACCAGAAATATAAACGCAATAAGGGCTAATTTTGATGACTTTCTGATGGTACGCGCGCACTGGGGGCTGTCCTCAAGGCGCCTCGGGGAGGCAATTCACCCGGGGGAGAGTGGACTCGAGGTGCCCGCCGGCTGTCATCAGGAGATCGAACAAACGCCAAAGATGCTTGGACTGTCCTCAAACCGAGACTAAGCATCTTTTGAGATGCTTGAACCATCTCTGGAGATGCTTGAACTGTCCTCAAACCGAGACTAAGCATCTTTTGAGGTGCTTGAACTGTCCTCAAACCGAGACTAAGCATCTCTGGAGATGCTTGAACCATCTCTGGAGATGATTGAACGATCTCGAATCCGAAATCGCGCATCGCCCGGACATGCTCGTGGTCACTCGAACGCTGCCTTCGGTCAGAGCTGTGGGGTTGGATGTCAGAGTTCTGGTCAGAGCTCAGGGTCAGGCCTTCGTTTTTCGCCGAAAAGAGGCGGTGTAGGCGGGAGGCGGTGTAGGCGGGGTCAGAGGCGGTGTAGGCGGGGTCAGAGCTTCGCTTTTGCACGAAAAAGAAAGCCCTGACCCCAGCCCTGTGACCCCAGGCCTGCAAAATGACCCCAGGCCCGCACCCCCACTCGGCGCTACCATGACGTGCGCATGTGCACCGCCTGAGTAGAGCTCGCGGAGCAGGTCCGCTCCGCACCGTCCGCAATCACCGCAACAGTCATCCTGCTGGCCGGCGCCTGCATGCTGCTGGCAGAGCGCTTCGCTCCGCTCCGGCGGACGGTCGAGTCGAAGCTGCGTCGCATCGTGCGCAATCTGACCATCGGCGGCGTATCGCTGGCACTCACCCCCTTACTTCAGGCTCCCCTGCTCCAGCCGGTTGCGTCATGGATCGTGCGCGAGCACGTGGGCCTGCTGCAGGCGGTGGCGTTGCCGCGGTGGGTCGAGATCATCATCGCCATCGTCCTGCTCGACTACACGCTCTGGTGGTGGCATTGGGCGAATCACGGCGTGCCGTTCTTCTGGCTTTCGGCCTGCAATCACACTTCGGTTCGCGCGTCGCCGCCAGTATGCGGGCGAGGATCGTCATCGCGAGCAGCCATTCTGTCGTTGCGAATCGAGCGTACGCAGGACCGTCCTACGAAGTCTTCAGCACCGCCGCGAGCGCCTTGGTGACGCGGTCCAGCCGCTCGTCGTCGGAGCCGTCCATGCACGTGTTCACGCACGCGCGCATCTCGCTGTCGATGAGCGATGCTGCGGTCTGATTCAGCGCGGCCTTTACCGCCGCGATCTGAATGAGGATTTCATCGGCGCAGCGGTGGTCGACGACCATCTGCCGGATGCTGCGCACGTGCCCCTCGGCGCGCGCGAGGCGATCCGCAAGCGACTTCTGCGCCTCCGGCGTCAGGTATTCCTGCGGCTGCAGTGTTTCCTTCTTGCGACCTGGCATTTCCTCTCCTTACGGCACGTCACAACACGGATCGGCCACTTCAATCGCGGGGCCGCGCTCGAGGCGGACCAGATCGCCGAGGCAGCAATCGCCTTTCGGATTCTTCACTTCGCACGCGCAGTGCTGCGCCTGCACTTCGTGCGCGACCGACTCGCGCAGCGCACGCGCACGTTCGCCGTTCGCCATCGCGCCGGCGTTCACGCCGAAGCAGTAACACACCGGTGTCTCCGCGTCGTGCGGGTGCTTGGAGTAGACGGGCACCGTCAGCTCGGCTTCCGTGAAGGTCGCGCCGCCGTCCACGCCGAAGTAGACGATGGGGCAATCCGCGGTGCCGCAGAATCGCGGCTGCTCCGGGATCCCTCGCCGCAGCCCATCCGCCGTGAGCAGAGCTTTGAGCGTGATGCGATCGAGCGGCGTGCCAGCCTGCGCGCACGACGGGCAATGCGCCGGAGGCCCGGTCATGCGCGTGGCTTCACGGACTTCGCCGCCGCGCCGCCCACCGTCACCTTGTACGAGAGCGCATCGGCAACGGCCTTGGCGATCTTCGCCGGCGTCGTCTTCGCAGCGTCGTACGACACGACGGCGCGCTTCTCTTCGTACGACACCTCCGAGCTGATCACGCCGGGAGTCTTTTTCAGAACCATCTTCACGGCCGTCTCGCAGCCGGCGCAGGTCATGCCTTCGATGTGCAGCGTCGCCGTCGCATTCGCGGCGCGCGCCGGCTGCGCGACGCCCAACAACGCCATGACCACGACAGCGAGAATCGCGAACGTTCTCATGATCGACCTCCTCATCCGAGCACCCAGCCCGACCAGGTCGGGAAGGTGAACACCACGGCCGCGACGAGCGTCGCGACCCAGACTACAATCCGATTGATCTTCTGCATCCGGTCCGGTCCCTGCGTTGCGCAGACCGACCCCGGCTCGCATTCCGCTTCCACCGGACGCCTGTAAGTCGCGTAGAACGCCACCGCCAGCAGCACCGCGGTCACGGCACCGAAGACCGGCCGCAGCGGCTCGTACTTCGCGAGCGCGGCCAGGCTGGTCATCCCGAACATCACCGCCACGACCGGGCCGATGCAGCACACCGACGCGCCGAACGCGGTGGCGATCGAAGCGGCCATCCCGAAGCGCGCCACGCGCGTCTGTTTGGTCTGATTCATCGTCTCTCCGCTATCCCCCTGGGGGGGATGGTACAACGACGAACCGGCCCGGCCGAGGGTTCCTTCCCAGCTACGAGGGAACAACCCGCCAGCCGCTGGCGAGCGGCACCGTGGCGCATGCCGGGCCGCCGTCGCGGCCGGTGCCGTTGATCCTGGCTTCGATCACGGCGCCGGACGCTGCCGCCTGCTCGACGAGCGATGCATCGACGCCAGCGAGCGGCACCTTCGCCCTCCGATCCCAGCACGATTCCGCCTGGCCGGCATGCTTGCCGGAATTCACATAGACGAACCTCTTCCCGGGCGGGCCTTGCGCAAACGGCCCGAGGAGCCGGAGCTGGCCGTCCGGGCCGGGCGCGGCGCGCAGCGTGAAGTCGAAGGTGAGCGCGTTCGCGCTCTCCTTCGATGGCGGCACCAGCTCCGAGCGGCCCCGCTGCAGGCGGAACACGACGCCGCGCGGCGGGTCGAGGACCGTGATGCGAAACGCGACGTCCATCACCGCCGCCCCTTCCCGCCGCTGGCGCGGACTCGGAACAGCTGTCCGCACGCGTCCAGCTCGACGCAGCCGCAGCGCAGGGCTTCGCGCAACAGTTGCTTCATCGCCTCGATCCGCGCCGCCAGCGCTTCCATCTCCGCGAGCTTCGCCGTGGCGAGCTTCTGCCACCGCACACCGGCCGGGGTATCGCTGGCGAAGCCCTCGAAGAGCTGCCGGACCTCTCGCAGCGAGAATCCGGCTTCCTTCGCGAACGTGATCACGAGCAGGCGGTCGAGCGTGGCCTCGTCGAACACGCGCCGGCCGCTGGCACGTGCCGGCCGCGGCAGGAGCTTCACCTCTTCGTAGTAGCGGATCGTCGAGGCGGCCAGTCCCGCCCGCTCTGCAAGCTCGCCGATCGTCATTTCCATGCGCGGCATCTTGACTTCAAGCGTACTTGAAGTCCTACCTTGCGTGGCAGGAGAAACAACGCCATGCGCTTTCTGAAAGTCGTCGCCCTCTCATCGCTCGCCCTGTTTGGCATCACCGCTGCTGCCGCCGAAGTCCAGAACCCGCAGCGCATCCTCGCCTGCAACATGAACGCGCTAACCAAGGAGCAGCGCATGCGTCACGAGGCCCTGACCAAACGCCTGCTCGAACATGCGTCGCGGAAGGAGCTCGCGGACGGCTACCTGTTCACCATCGATCGGGAGCGCGTTTCCGTCGCCGAGCTGGCGGAGTGGGTGGCCGGCGAGTCGCGTTGCTGCCCGGCCGTCGATTTCCACGTCGAGCTTCCGGCGTCCGGCCCGCTGACGCTGCGACTGGACGGCGGCGCCGATGTGAAGGAGTTCATCGCTGCCGAGCTGGGGCTCTGAGCGTCGATAATCGAGGCATGCAGAACGTCGCCTGGTTCATCGTTGCGGCAGCGTGCGAGATCGCAGGGTGCTATGCCGCGTGGATGTGGCTTCGTCTCGGCCGCAGTCCATGGTGGCTTGCACCCGGCATCGTGAGCCTGATCGTCTTCGCGGTCGCGCTGACGCGCGTCGATGCGGCATTCGCCGGTCGTGCGTTCGCTGCCTATGGCGGGATCTACATCGTCAGCTCGCTCGTGTGGATGGCAGTGGTCGAGCGCACGGCGCCGCGCGTCACCGACTACATCGGTGCGGCCGTCTGTCTGGCCGGCGCAGCGGTCATTTTGTATGGCGCGCGCTGGTCCGCGTAGGTTCTGACCGAAACTGTACGCGGACCGGTGTCTTGCGAAGCGGTCAAGCTTCTTCGTCCGCAGCCGTATCGATGATGACGAGATCGAATCCGCGCCCTCGGTCGAGGAGCTTGTGCACGATGCTCGGCACGAAGCGGTTGAAGTAGCCGGGGCGCGTCGGCTTCCCGACCACGAGGAGGTTGATGCGCGCTTCCGCGGCGAACTCGCAGATCGCGCCGGCGACGTCTTCGGACTGGCGCGTAACGACGGTCGCGCCGAGGGAAATCGCCAGCTGCACGTTCTCGCTCAGTTTGCGGTGCTGTTCGGCGCTGATGTTTTCTGGATGTTGCCGCCGCTGCCGTACGTAAACGGCGAACCACCGCGTGTTCATGCGGCCGGCCAGGCGCGACGCTTTCAGGACGAGCGGACGTGCGATCTCGGGATCGAACGGAACGGCGACCGCAAGACGCACTTCGGCGCTGGCATCGGCTGTCCCATTCGCGCCGGAGAATGTCGCCGTCTGGAGGAGCGCCAGCTCGCGCAGCCGCGACAGCATCTCCGCGCGAAAGAAGTTCTCGAGCGCGCGTTTGGCCTGTTCCGGCGGGTAGATCTTTCCTTCGCGCAAGCGCTGCTGCAGCTCGGGGACCGGAATGTCCACGAGCACGACGGAGTCAGCGTCCCGAATGATGCGATCCGGTACGCGCTCGCGAATCTCGATGCCGGTCGCGGACTGCACGATGTCCTGCACGCCTTCGAGGTGCTGGACGTTCAGAGCCGTCATCACCGACGTGCCCGTGGCCAGGATCTCCTCTACGTCCTGCCAGCGCTTCTCATTGCGCGAGCCGGGCACATTCGTATGCGGCAGCTCGTCCACGAGCACCACGTCGGGGTGCCGCGCGAGAATGGCGTCGAGGTCCATCTCTTCGATGAACACGTCCTTGTACTCGACGCGCTTCCGCGGGATCACTTCGAGATCGCGGATGCGCTCGACCGTTTCGGCGCGGCCATGCGGCTCGATGAAACCGACGGCGATATCGACTCCCGCGCGCCGCGCCGCGTGTGCGTCATCGAGCATGCGCACGCTCTTGCCGACGCCTGCGGCCATGCCGAGGTAGACCTTCAGCCTCCCGCGTCCCGCGCGATCGGTCCCGGCCAGACGGAGCAGTTCATCGGGGTCCGGCCGCGTCGGTTCACCGTTTCTTTCACGGGGGCGCGGCATGGCCCTTCATCATGTCATCGACGGCGAGATTGAGCAGGAGGACGTTCACGCGCGGCTCGCCGAACACACCGAGGAATCGGCCCTCTACATGCTGCTCGACGAGCGCGCGCAGGCGTGCTTCATCAATGCCCCGCGATCGCGCGACCCGTGGCACCTGAAGCAGCGCATATGCAGGCGAGATGTGCGGATCGAGCCCCGACGCCGAAGTCGTCACCGCATCGGCGGGCACGTTCGACTGGCCGAGCTTCTTCGCGTCGGCTCCAATCCGATCGGCGAGCTTCTGTGATGTGGGTCCGAGGTTGCTGCCGCTCGACGCCGCAGCGTCGTAGCCGCTGCCCGCCGCGGACGGCCGCGAATGAAAGTAACGGTCGCTCGTGAACGGCTGCCCGATGAGTGACGAGCCGAGCGTGTGCCCGTCGCGTGTGATCAGCGAGCCGTTGGCCTTGTCGCGAAATGCGACTTGCCCGATCTCCCAAACGACGGCGGGATAGAAGCCGCTCACGAGCACGAGCAGCACGAGCGTGGTACGGATGGCGATGAGGATGTGCTGTTTCATGCAAGCCCCACGAAGTTGAGAATCATGTCGATGGCCTTGATGCCGATGAACGGCACGACCACGCCTCCCAAGCCGTAGATCAGCAGGTTGCGCCGAAGGATGCGGCCGGCGCCGAGCGGCCGGTAAGCAACGCCGCGCAGCGCCAGCGGCACGAGCGCGATGATGACCAGGGCGTTGAAGATGACGGCGGAGAGGATCGCGCTCTGCGGCGTCCCGAGCCGCATGATGTTGAGCGCCTGCAGCGGCGGATAGGTGGCCAGAAAGAGCGCCGGGATGATCGCGAAATACTTGGCCACGTCGTTGGCGATGGAGAACGTCGTCAGCGCGCCGCGCGTCATCAGGAGCTGCTTGCCGATCTCGACGACCTCGATCAGCTTGGTGGGGTTCGAGTCGAGATCGACCATGTTCCCGGCTTCCTTCGCCGCCTGTGTGCCGGTGTTCATGGCTACGCCGACGTCGGCCTGGGCCAGGGCGGGCGCGTCGTTCGTGCCGTCGCCGGTCATGGCCACGAGGTTCCCGGCGGCCTGCTCGCGGCGGATGAGGGCGAGTTTGTCTTCCGGCGTGGCCTCCGCCAGGAAGTCATCGACGCCTGCTTCGCGCGCGATCGTGTCGGCGGTGAGCGGGTTGTCACCGGTGATCATCACCGTGCGAATGCCCATCATCCGCAGGCGGTCGAACCGTTCGCGCATGCCGCCCTTCACCACGTCTTTCAGGTAGATCACGCCGAGCACGCGCGCGCCTTCGGCAACGACGAGCGGCGTACCGCCGGCACCGGCGATCGTCGAGACGGCGCTCCGCACCTCTTCCGGCAACTCGCCGTCATTCGATCGCACGAAGGCATCGATGGCATCGGCCGCGCCCTTGCGCACCTGGCGGCCGTCGGGCAGATCGACTCCCGACATGCGCGTCGTGGCGGTGAACGGGACGAAGTGTCCGCCGAGGTCATGCAACTCGCGGCCGCGGATGCCGTGCAGCTCCTTCGCCAGGACGACGATCGAGCGCCCTTCGGGCGTCTCGTCGGCCAGCGACGAGAGTTGTGCGGCGTCCGCGAGCTCCCGCGCTTCAACGCCGGGCGCTGGACGGAACTCCGTTGCCTGACGATTGCCGAGCGTGATCGTTCCGGTCTTGTCGAGCAGCAGCACGTTCACGTCGCCGGCCGCTTCGACCGCTCGCCCCGACATCGCCAGCACGTTGTGCTGCAGCACGCGATCCATGCCCGCAATGCCGATCGCGGAGAGCAGCGCGCCGATCGTCGTGGGGATGAGGCAGACCAGGAGCGCGATCAGCACGGTGATCGAGACATCGCCGCCCGAGTACAGCGCGAACGGTTTCAGCGTCACCGTCGCCAGGAGGAAGACGATGGTTAGACCGGCCAGCAGGATGTCGAGCGCGATCTCGTTCGGCGTCTTCTGCCGCTCCGCTCCTTCCACGAGACGGATCATGCGGTCGATGAACGTATGGCCCGGCTCTGAGGTGATCTCGACGACGATGCGATCGGAGAGGACGACGGTGCCGCCGGTGACCGCCGAGCGATCGCCTCCGGCCTCGCGGATGACAGGAGCCGATTCGCCGGTGATCGCCGCCTCGTTCACCGAAGCAATGCCCTCGACGACCGTGCCGTCGCCGGGGATGATCTCGTTTGCTTCGACGACGACACGGTCCCCTTTGCGGAGCATCGATGCGGGCACGCGTTCTTCCAACCTTCCGACGATGCGTCGCGCCGTGGTCTCCGTCTTCGTCTTGCGCAGCGTGTCCGCCTGGGCTTTCCCGCGCCCCTCCGCGATCGCCTCCGCGAAGTTCGCGAAGAGCACGGTGGCCCAGAGCCAGAACGCAATCTGGATCTGGAAGAGCGTGAAATCGCGGACGAGAAGAATCGTCGTCAGCAGGGCGCCGGCCTCGACGAGGAACATCACGGGGTTGCGCCACATCGAGCGGGGATTGAGCTTCACGAACGCATCGGCCACGGCCCGACGCACGAGTTTCGGATCGAAGGTCGCCTTCTTCGGTTTCATCAGTAGAGCCTCCCGCCCTGCATCAGGAAGTGCTCGACGAGCGGTCCGAGCGAGAGGACCGGGAAGTAGGTGAGGGCGCCGACGATGACGATCACGCCCACGAGCAGAAGCGTGAAGAGCGGTCCATCGACCGGGAACGTACCCGCCGACTCCGTCACGCGCTTCTTCGCCGCCAGCGAGCCGGCGATTCCCATGATCGGGATGATCATGAAGAAGCGGCCGAAGAACATCGCCAGTCCGAGACCGATGTTGTAGAACTTCGTGTTCGCGTTGAGTCCCGCGAATGCGCTGCCGTTGTTTCCGGTCGCGCTGGTATACGCGTACGTCAGCTCGGAGAGTCCGTGCGGCCCGGCGTTGTTGAGGCTCGACGTACCGCTCTTTGTCACGGCTGCGGCGGCAGAACCGACGAGGATGAACGCGGCGAAGATCAGCACCGTCAGCATAGCCAGCTTCACATCCTTGGCCTCGATCTTCTTGCCGAGGTATTCCGGCGTGCGGCCGACCATCAGCCCGGCGATGAATACGGCCAGCACGATGAACACGAACATCCCGTACAGCCCCGCGCCGGCGCCGCCGTAGATCACCTCACCGAGCATGATGTTGACCAGGGGCACGAATCCGCCGAGAGGCGTGAAGGAATCGTGCATCGCGTTCACCGCGCCGCAGGAGGCGGCCGTGGTCACCGACGCGAAGAGCGCAGAATCGACCGCACCGAAGCGGACCTCTTTCCCTTCCATGTTTCCCATGGCGCGATCGACGCCGAGCGCGTGATGAATGGGATTGCCGGATGTTTCGGCCCAGACCGCGACCGCAGTCATGCCGAGGAAGAGCATCGACATCGCTGCGAAGACCGCCCAGCCGTGCCGCGGTTTACCGGTCATCGAGCCGAGCGTGTAGGCCAGGCCCGCCGCGATCCACAGGATCAGGAACATCTGGAACAGATTCGTCAGCGGCGTCGGGTTCTCGTACGGATGCGCGGAGTTCGCGTTGAAGAAGCCCCCGCCGTTCGTTCCCAGCTCCTTGATCGCCTCCTGCGACGCGGCCGGCCCCTGCGCGATTTTCTGCGTCGCTCCTTCGAGTGTGCCGGCTGTGGCCGAGGCGTTGAAGTTCTGCACGACGCCCTGCGACATCAGCACGATCGCGCTCACCAGCGACAGCGGCAGGAGGATCCAGAGCGTGGCGCGCACGAGGTCCACCCAGAAGTTGCCGAGCGTCGCCGACTTCTGACGGGCGATGCCGCGGATGACGGCGATGGCGATCGCGATCCCCACGGCAGCCGACGTGAAGTTGTGAAACGCGAGGGCCACCATCTGCGTGAAGTGCGACATCGTGGTTTCGCCGGCATACGCCTGCCAGTTCGTGTTCGTGGTGAACGAAACGGCCGTGTTCCACGCGAGATCAGGCGCGACCGCTCCGAGCTGGTCGGGATTGAGCGGCAGGAGGTGTTGCAGGCGCTGGATGGCATACGTGAGCAGCAGGCCCGCCGCGCTGAAAACCAGCATGGCCATCGTGTACGCCTGCCACGACTGCTCGCGTTGCGGGTCGATCCCGCAGAGCCGGTGAATCAGGCGCTCGACCGGGCGCGCGATCGGATCGAAAAACGTCCGCTGGCCGGAGAAGACGCGCCGCATGTAGAGGCCGATCGGCTTCGTCAGCGCCAGCAGCAGAAGGAAGAAGAGTGTGACTTTCAGCAGCGCCATCACAGTTTCTCCGGCCGCACGAGGGCGTACAGCAGGTAGATGAGCGCGGCGGCGGCCAGTGCCAGGCCGATGGTCGTTTCGAGGTTCATAGTTTTTCGCATGCGCGGACATACGCGGCCGCAAGCGCGAACAAAACGAGAGTGAGAAGGACGAAGATCAGATCGAGCATCAGAAGGTCACCACTGCTCCGGCCAGCGCGAGAAACTGGGATCGCTCCTCATCCGCGAACACAGGAGCGGTGCAGCGGTCGTAGCGCGTTTCGAGCTTCAGGATGAGGTGCTGGCGCGGACGCATCTCGTACGTGATCGTTGCCTCGCGAAGCGTCTGCGCCGCTCCGCTGATCCCTGCCTCGGGGTCGCGGAAGTGCTCGGCGCGGACAGCGACCGCATGGCCATCGCTGATCGCGTACCGCGCGTAAGCGCCGCCACCACGCCAGTGGGCATGCTCTTGCGAGCCGGCGTCGACCGACGCGCCGAGCTGGAGACGCGGCCGGACGCGATAGAGCACGACCACGTCGCCGAAGGTCCGATCCGCATCGACGTACGTATTCAACGAGGCCGTGAGCGGACCCTTCGAATAGGCGAGCTGCGTTCCGATCGCCTTGCCGTCGTCGTTGTCGTTGATGAGCTGCCAGCCGTTGAGCACGTGAACCTGGCCGGACCAACGCGCGTTGAATGCATAACTCGCCTTCACGCCGGCCTGGTAGTACGGCGAGAGCTCGCCGAGCCACGAGCGCGTGTAGTTCCAGTTGTCCTTCGAGTAGAAGCCTTCCAGACCGATATGCGACGGATACACCCCCGCTTCGAGCACCACGCCATTGCTGAGCCGGTACGCGAGCGAGGCCTGATAGATGTGCCGGAATTCGTCGCCGCCTTTCGGTTCCCCGGCGTGAACGACGTCCGTACCTTCGCCGGCGACGAGCGCGAGCGTGAAGCCGGCCGGCTGTTCCGCGGAGACCGCGCGCGACCACTGCACCTGCGCGAGATTGAGCGTGAGCTCGTTCGCGCGCTTGCCGCTCGTTCCGGTGCCGGGGATGAAGTTCTCGTGATTCGCGGGACGGTTGCCGTTCCAGAGATACGCCACATCGATGAATCCGCTGAACGAGACGGGTTCCTCGGCTCGCGCGGCGGCGGCCACGAGCGACAGCAAGAGCATGGGCATGAAGCGTTTCAAGTGTTGTCCTCCCGCCGCGCGAAGATCGCCGGCGCAAAAATCCAGACGAACAGGAAGATGTTGCGGAGCAGCGGCCGGGCGGGTGTGCCCAGCACCGCGTACCAGCCGTGCCCGAGGCGTGTCGTGACGGCCATCTCCGCAACGATCCCGAACATGAGCCAGGCGATACCGACGCCAAGCGCGTGGCTGATGCCGGCCCACCGCGCGCAGAACCGCGTGTAGCACCAGGCGCAGACGACGATGACGGCGATGCTTGCCACCGCGCCGCCGGAGGCCGACAACGGATCGATCGCAGTGTGCACAGCGCCGGCGCCGGCTGCGGCGATGAGCCAGAAGAGCGTTACCAGACCGGCCGTGGTCGCGAAGTGATGATGGCTGTCGGCGAATGAAGTGGCTTGCTGAGTCATGGTGGTCATCACGACCTCCTGACTCTTCACAACATCCGCTGCCGGGGGCGCTCGCTAAGGTTGGCGAAGGTTCACGGCGGGGAAACCAAAATGCTTTCTAAAGAAAGCGCAAAGGCACGCTCAAACCGGCTCGGCGATGAATCGATAGCCGACCCACGGCTCGGTGACGATGTACCGCGGCGAGGATGTGTCCGGCTCGATCTTCTTCCGCAGCGCGCTCATGTGAACCCGCACCGTGTCCGCGGTCGTGCCCGGCGAGTCACGCCAGACGCGGGCGATGATGAACTCGGTGAAGATAGGCTTGCCTGCGTGCGCGGCGAGCAGCTCGAGCAGTGAAAACTCGGTCGGCGTGAGGTGAATGTCGCGGCCACCCTGCACGACCCGCCGCCGTTCGAGATCGATGGTCAGGCCGTTGAATTGAAACAGCGTCGCCGCCGGCGCCGTTCGTCGGAGCTGGGATCGCACGCGCGCCAGCAGCTCGCCTACCGAGAACGGCTTGGTCACGAAGTCATCGGCCCCGAGGTCGAGCGCGCGGATCTTGTCCGTATCGTCGCCGCGCACGGAAAGCACGATGACCGGCGTGCGTCCCCTGGCACGAACGACGGAGATCAGCTCGAAGCCGTCGGAGCGCGGCATCGACAGATCGGTGAGGATGAGATCGGGAGCATGGCTCTCGAACATTCGTACGCCTTCCAGCCCATCGCTGGCATCGACGGTGGTGTATCCACTCGCGTGCAGCTCGTGCTCCATCGATTCGCGAATGGCGGGATCGTCATCGACGACGAGGATCAGCGGCGCGATCGTCATGTGGCCTCCTGCGGCAGCGGCGCGGCCGGGACATCCATCCGCGCCACCGTTCCGCCGCCCTGGCGCGGGGTGATGCCGATGCTTCCGCCGTTGGCGGCGGCGAGACTCCGCGCGATCTCCAAACCAAGCCCTCGCTGTGCTACGTCGGTCGTCGCGCCGGCGAGCAGATTCCCGTCGGCGTCGGACACGCCCGCCGGCATTCCGGGCCCTCGATCGAGAACTTCAATCCTCACTTGCGCCGGATCGAGCGGATGCGTCCGCGCCACCAGCTCGAGCGGCGCGCCGGGCGGCGAGACCCGGTGGGCGTTCTCGATCAGGTTGACGAGAACTTCCAGTGCCAGCGACGGATCGACGTTGGCGTCGGCACAGTCATCCTCGACCTGCACCGTGACCGGGCGGCTCTGGAACACCAGCGGCAGGTTCTCGCGCACGGCGTGGAAGAGATCGGCCGGCGGCGTCGGCTCGCGCCGCGGCTTCGACTTGCCCGCTTCCAGGCGCGCCATGGCCAGCAGGTTATCGATGCGCCGGTGCAGCCTTCCGGTCTCCCCGGCGATCCCGGCCACAGGCGCTTTCAGGCGGTCGTTGCTCTCTGCTTCACGCCGCAGCGCTTCCGTGTGCAGCGTGATCGCGGTCAGCGGCGTGCTGAGGTCGTGCGAGATCGCACGCAGCAGTGATGTCTTCAGCGTCTCGCTTTCGCGAAGGGCTTGCACGTGTGCGTTGTCTTCGATGAACTTCTCGCGTTCCACCGCCAGGCCGACGAGCCGCGAAGCGGAAACCAGCGCCTGCTTCGATGCTTCTGTTCCGCGCGCGACGAGCGCGCCGGTCGTCCGGCCGCCGATGAGAAGCGGCAGGTACACGTCACGACCGAGCGGCGAGGGGAACTCCAGCGGTTCCTTGTGGCGCCCGACGCCGGCGATCAGATCTTCGATCTCGTCCGGTTTGTCACCGACCCACCACACCACGTTCTGCCGGTACGGACTCCCGTCGAACAGCACCAGCCCGCCTTCGCGCGCGCCGAGGAGCGTGAGTGCGCGGCCCGCCGCTTCGCCGAGCGCGCCGACGCGATTCGTCGCGGTGAAGAGATCGATGCTCAGGCCGTACAGCGACTCCAGCTCGTTGCGCCGCTGCTCCGCGCGGTCCGCCTGAACGCGTGCCGCGACCACGAGCCGGCTGACCACGACGGACGTCACCAGGAACGCCGTGAGCGCCACCCAGTTCGCCGGCTCATGGATCGTAAACGTGTAGAGCGGCGGAAAGAAAAAGAAGTTGTAGCAGAGCGTAGCCACGACCGAGGCGATCGTTCCGGCGATCAATCCACCGCGAAGCGACGCGATGAGGACCACGATCAGGTAAGCGAACCCCGTCGTACTCGGGTTCAGATTCATGGCCCGGCCGGCCGCCGAAACCGCGGCCGTACCGCCGATCGCGATCAGCCACGATACCGCAGCGTTCCACCTGAGCGCCTTCATCTCACATAGGCATAACACGAAGCCTCAGAGGGCCTCGTTAAGGGAGCCTAAAGAGTGGCGGAAGATGTTCGAATCCCGGCCGCACGATGACGCAGCGGTCACTGCAAGCTGGACACCGACAAGCGGGTGTGGCGCGTCATCCACAAACCTTTCGACATCGACGAGCTGCTTCATTCCGTCGCCGAATGCGCCGCTCAGCGGAGCTCCCAACGTGAGATGTGACCGGACCCGGCACTAGTCTTTCGGCGTCATTCGTGCCTCCGCTCCGAGACCAAACGCAAGAATGAAGACCCCGGCTGCGATGAGGGACCATCGGATCTCCACTAGGTGACGCGGTGCAGGGCAGGCAATCCTGCCTGCCCTGCAGCACGCTACGACACGAAGAAATCGGGCCCGTAGTTTCCCTGGACTCCTCCGCCCACCGGGATCTGCATCAACTGCACGGCAGGGTCCTCGAGGCTGTACATGTCGCCGACCGCGGCGCCGAACGTACCCAGCCCGGTCCATGCGCCCTGCAGATTCTTGAGCAGCGATTTGAACGTCGTGTCGAACTCGGTGAGCAGCGACTTCACGCTGGCCGGCGTTCCGGCCTGTGCGGCCCATCCGCCGGCCGGCACCTGGGCCATCGGCCACGCGTCGGGGAACGGCACATCGGATCCTTCCCAAACCCACGCGCCATTCTGCTTCACGATCGTCTTCCCATAGAAGATCGAGCCGAATTTGTAGTAGTGCGCGGGATCGTCCGGCGCCTCGTCAGGCGAGTCCTGCGTTCCTTCGCCCTCGACCTTGATGATGTTCAATGCAGCGACCGCGTCGGTGACGCTCTTGATGATCGTCACCCCGATCCCGGATGTGATCTGATTGGTTTGGCTGATGGCCGGCTGCAGGGTTTGGAAAGCGTCGATGATCGCGTCGTAGAACGCGCCGATCGTCGGGAACTCCTCCGCCCCGAAGACTGCTTTCGCCAGCGGATTTTCCGGCATCTCGATCTCCATGCAGACGTTTTTCACGTACGGCTTGGTCAGGCCCGCGAGATAGACGGTGAGCTCCGGCCGCACTCCGCCCGGCAGATGCCCGGGATAGGTGGGCACCTCGGTGTCGATGGCCGGCGTCGCGCCGACACCGACGGCCATGTTGGCCGCGAGGCCCATGTGTTTCATCTCCTGCATGTAGATGTTATGGATGAGCTTCGCAGCGATGGCACTGGCGTTCTTGATCGACCAGTAGGCGCAGAGATACGGCGGCAGCGTTGCCAGCTCGAGCTGCACGGCGTTGATCAGCGCCTCCTGAAGCCAGCCCAGGTCGCGCGTTGGCGGAGGCACTCTCATCAAAGTCACAATATTTCTATAGGTCATGATTGCTATCCTCTCGCCATGATGGTAATCCATTTCAAATGGATCTCCATCTCGTCAGTTTCCACGGACATCCGAAATGTCCAATAGGAAACGTCGAGTATGGAATGGGGTGAGAGTTTTTTCTTTAGCATGAAAGAAGCTCTGACCCCATGGCCCGACCTCAACAGCTCTGACCCCATGGCCCGACCTGGGAGCGCGCCCGTGGTGGATCACCCATTAGTTGCTATGGGGCCTGCCTAAGGTTCGCTGGGCGGAACCTGCGGAACGCGAAGTTCGAGTCTGCCGAACGGCGCCAGATGCCCGCGCACGCAATTGGCTTCGATGGGTGGATCGAGGCACAGTGAATAGTCCCCGGTTTCCATGCTCGAAATTGTCAGCTGCACGCGATCGCCGGCAATGTTCTGCATCGTCTTAGCCAATGCGAATGCCAGGTGGCCTGGTGTCCACGCCAGTCCATCGCGCATGAGATAGATCCGATTCGACCGTGCCTCTTGTGCTGCCAGATCGAGCACAAGCGTTCCCCCGATGCGCTCCAGACGGACGATCGCTTCCTCGTCTTCTGTCCGGAGAGACATCATCCGCGCCGCAAAGCCGGGCGCTGAAACCACCGTGTCCACCCGTCCGGTCCCAGGCCGGACGCGCATTTGAAACGCACCCGACATGTCTGTTTCCATGTGGAGCAACAAGTTCGGGATCGCATTCCGTTGGCGGATGGCCAGACGAGCACCGGCAACCGGTCCCAGGTCGGACATGACCTTCCCTGCCAGCAACTCTTCCTGTTTGACGATCAGCCGAACGTAAACCGGCGTCTCGGATTCCTCTTCCGGAAGAACCACACGCGTGGAGCTCTCCGAGGAACCGCGATTGCTTTCGGCGCGAAGATGCACGATCCCGGCTTCGAGTCCTTCCCATGAAAAGGTGCCCGACTCGTCGGTCTCGAACTGGGACAGTGCCTCAGAACCGCTGTCATATTTTGCGAATACGGATGCCGTAATTGGGTGGCCGTTCCCGTCGACGACTTCGCCGAAGATGGCCCGGGAAGGAAGCTGAATATCGAGGACGGCCGCCTCATCTCCGGGCTTCACCTCGAGAGCGACGTCGGTCAAGGCCCGGCGAATCATCGGCTTTTGCGCCACGACATCGATCTCCGGCCACACATCGTTTGCAGGGCGGGGAAGAATCGTCCGGAAGGTGCCGTCGTCCCGCACTGCCACCGGAATCGAGATCGCGCCGTGCTCGCCGCCGAACCAGACTACGCCTTGAACCGGGGCCTTTCCCAATCGCACAGATCCTCGGATCTTCGTCAGCGGAATCGCGGCCTGGATGGCGAGATCTTCGTGCAATTCGACATCCGTAGAAAACCACTCGCCCTGCGGAGCCCTGCCGATGACCAACCGGTACCGGGCAGCTGGCAATGGCCTGCTTTTCCAAACACCGGTTGCCGGAACCGTCGCAGTATCGACTTCAGTCGTATACGAAGTGGTGTCGGACTCAGAGGTGTAGCGGGCCAGCTTGAGCTGCCAGGGGCGGCCCCACGGGTCCGTCGCGGGATCGACCGTCACTGTCACGGCCCGGGGTGGCCGCAGGACGATTGGATCGCGAAGACGCGCCTCCAGACGGGCAACGACTTCGATCTCCAATTCCTCGCTGGCATAACCGGCCGCCGTTGCGGACAGCACGTAGAGACCTGGCGCGATTCCGAGGAATTGAAAGAAACCGCGTTCGTTGGGAACAGCCCGGGAGGCGGTCAGTGCGCGTCTCGGGTCGTCTTTGAAGCGTCCGCTGTCGGTGGCCGGAATGAGGCTCAATGCAATCTCGGATGGTTTTGGACCCTCCTTTTCCCGAAGATCGATCATCCCGCTCACAGAAGCGCCTGGGATGAACTTGATCCTGCCGAGATTTCGCTCCTGGCCAGCCTGCAGTTTTTCGTTCCACCAGTACTTCGGAATGTAGCCCTCGGTGCGCAGGGTGAAGTCCAGAGCGCCCGCCGGGATGGAACAATTAAATTGCTGTTTCTCGACGGCACAGCTGGTCTGGCCCGCCGGCGGATCGTGAGGCTCGCGGTTGCGGGACGGCTGCCATTCGAGCCGCAACTTCGAAAGCGCTCCGGCGGTGGAGGTGAGGTTCCCGGCAACAGAGACTGCGGGCCAGAGAGTGATCGGAACGCCCGGTGGCGTCGCGCGCGTCACAGCCGCGGTTTCACTCCAAAATCCCGGCACGTCGACCGCGACCAATGCTGTCTCGGTCTCGCCGACATTGACACTGACGCTTCCCGGCACCTTCACGGGCAGCTCGTCTTTCTTCCCACCGGCCCCTAGAACCCGGAGCACTCCATCGCGCTGGGTTTGATCCAGGCCCGAGAGGACGATTCTCAGTTCAGCCGCGGCCAACGGCGAGCCGGCCGCAAAGATGGCAAACGAAAGAAATAGAACGGCTCGTGTTCTCAGGCATGAACGCATAAGGTCAATTCAAGTATTGACAATAGACTTTGGCGGAACACTTGCGCACGCCATTCGAATACGTAATGTCGCACTTGCAGGAGTAACTCGCCGCAAGCCTGACGCATACCATTTTTTGCGTGTCCGCATCTTCGGCACACGTCACACACGAACCTCCCATGCTGCCCTTTACAGTACAAGAAAGCATACCCGATGCCCAACCGGTAGCAGTCATTCCTGAGCAATCCATGTCAGGGCAGGGATAGTCGTTATTCCATGGCGTACCTCCCGCTGCAAACAATCCAGGCGTGAGCACGAGGGTTGCGATGGCTGCCAGCAGTAGTCTCATGGGTTCGTTCCTCCTTCTCTTTTGTGGCTCGCTCGTCATCCTAGCCGTCCATCCGGAGAGCGTCAACGCCACAAAAAAGTAGCACTGCACTGAACGCCTGGTGCTACTTTTTCGAAGCGTAGACGCGGGAAAATGACTCCTCTATATTCCGGGCATGGGTTCGGTTGAGGTAAGAGCAGCTCTTCAAGAAGCGGATCTGACGAAGTCCCGGCCTGCGAATCCCTCTCTCTCAATACACTACCGGCGACTGATACGGCTTCCCAAGCCGTCAGCGGCCTGCTTTGGCCGGACCCAACCTCGAGGACGAAGAGCTTCCCCGGTGTGTCGGCACCAGGGAAGCGTTGGGGGTGGCTCGGGCTAGGGGCGCGGCGGTGCAACCGGTTCCGGCGGCGTCAGACCGTCCCCGTTGGTGCCTACTCTGAAAATGGCCTTGACGATCCTAACGACGCGAGCGGTAAAGCGGCGCTCCTCGCGCTCCCTGCGAAGCGGCTCGGCGGTTAGTGGAAGTGAGGCGAGAGCGACAAGAAAAACAAGAGCAAGCGAAACTCTTCGCATTGGTGACCTCCCGGTTTAAACGGGTAGGGTCACTCTCGCGGCTAGTTTACATGGCGGACAGGGGCATTGGCGGAATGAAGTCGATGGGACGCTGCCGCGTGATTCGATCGATGTACCGGCCCAGGTCCGCGACGAGATCCGCAGTCCACGCGTGGCGATGCGCGGCCTCTCGTAGATAGGCAAAGACTTGGGCGGTCAGGGCACGACGCCGATTCGGCTCGCGTTCGTCCAAAGCGGCGGTGGTGGTCGCAAGCTGGCGGGCAAGCCGCAGCGCTTCATCGTAGCTCTCGTCGAGAAGAAAAGCTTCAACCATATCCAGGCCGACACGCACCGAAGTGTCGCTGTCCCCGATGCTCGTCATGGCCACCCGGAGCGATTCCACAGCGTGGTGGTACTGGCCCCGAATGATGTTGATTCTTCCCATCATCCAGAGTGCGCGCGCAACCTGAACCGTCCGACCCAGGCTCATGTTCTCGTCGAGGAGACGTCTAACGCCTTGCTCGGTTTCTTCGTCCGCCTCACGCAACTCGACTCGCGTCCACATTAGATTGCTCGCGGCGTCCAAGTGGAGCTCGCGGTCCTTGCTCGGTGTGGCGTGGAGCAAGGCCGCAAACGCTTCTCGCGCGGCGAAGACATCACCGGAGCGGAAAAGTAGCTGCGCTCGGACGGTCAATGCGCCTCGCATGCGCTCTGGCGCGCGCTGATTGAATATCTGCTCTGCGCGATCGAGCAGCACCTCCGCTTCCTCCGGCCTCCAGACGTCCGGCTCGATACAAAAGAGCGCGCGCGAAAGGGAAACGGAGGCTTGTGCCAATTGCGGGTCGGATGCGGCGCAAGCGGCTGCGTCAGCGGTTTCGAGCGCGGCCTCTGCTTCGGCATACCGCGCAACCTCGCGCAACCTCGCTGACGTGGCCTTCCACACCTCGAAGCGAAGATCCGCAGCGCCTTTTCCCTCAATCCGATCCACGATCGCAGTTGCGGACTGGGCGTATGCAACGGCGAGCTGAGGGTCCCGTAACTTCGCAGCGACCGACAAGCTGAGAAGCCGCCGTGCAACATCCGCGCGCCGATACTCAGGCTCCAGCACGATCTTCCACCAGGTCTTGCGGGGTGCAGCGAGCAGGTTCGCAACAAGGTCGTCGACCTCGGCGGCAATCTCGGCGATTGGACCGGCGCCCGCAGAAACGATCCTCCGCAAGAACGCTGCGCGGCGCGAACATGCTTCGCAACCAGCCGCGTGCCGTCCGTCATCTTCCGTTCCTGAACCGCGAACGAATTCGGCCAGCTCCTCGGCCGACAGACACCGTTGTGGCGTCACTTCCGCGCCCCATGGGCCGGCTTCTTCTTCTGTTTCAGACGCAATCTCTCGATGGCCCCGCGAATGACCCCGAAGTCTTCGGGCGGCAGCGAGAGCAGCTCGTCCACAATCTGCCGTTGCTCGGCGGTGAGGCGCCGGAACCGTACCGATCGCGCTTCCGTTGCGGCACGCACGCGCAGGCCAAGAGCCTCAATAGAGGTCTTCAGCACCTTGGCCAGGGCGGCTGCGTTCTCGGACGTCACCTCTTTCGTCGTGCCATTCTCCAGTTTCACGATCGAGTTGCGGTGCATGCCGGCCAGGTCCGCCAGCTCCTGTTGCGTGAGAAACCGCTTGGTCCGAGCGGCGCGGAGCGGTGATTGTGGCTCCGTGGTGGCCGGCTTGGAGCGTTTGCCCGCTGTTCTTTCGGACGTTGACGATGAGACAGCCATGGCCGTCACTTTACGCCGCCGGCTACAGTGAAGGCAACCTTTGCGTTCCGTAGGCGCACGCACACTCTATTGCAATATCGATGTGCAGATTGTTAGACTGTTCTTCCCTTGCCGAATCGAGTGATGGCGATGGCTTTCGCAGGAGTGAGCAGTCGACCAGCGGCCCCGAGCGGTTTCGGGGAAGAGCAAACTCCCCGGCACTCTGCATGTCCGACAACATGCAGAGTGCCGAGGCTGCGCGTAACACCACCCGCCAGTGAGAGTGACCCGCACCCCGTGTGTGAGTTGTTGTCGGCGAGGGTGTACGGGCACGATTCTAAGAGGGAACCGGCGTCGCGGGGCGGATCTCTTTCCGGTCGTCCCGCCCCGCGGCGCTCGGCGGGAGAGTTGGGTTGATCGCGGACGCGGGTAGGCGGGAGACGGGCGCGCGCCGGTGGTCCGCGTGAAGCCGACCGTTCCACCCCGCGGGCCGCACGCCGAGACGCTGCTGCAGCGATACCTCGACAGCAACGGAATTGCCTCCGCGCGCGTCGAGGCGAAGCTGCGCGAGAAACTGCACGGCCGGGCCCCGAGCCGCCAGCAATTCAGCCGCTGGCGGCTCGGCCGGGTGGATATCCGCCGTAAGGACATGGTGCGAATCTTGTGGGCAGTTCGCGCCGCGTCAGAGAACGACCGCGTGCAAATCAATGAACTGTTCGACCTGGATCCTGCGAACGACAAGAACTGGCAGGATTAGCGAAAGACACGCATCGCCCCAATACAGTGCTACTTTTTTGTGGCGTTGACGCTCTCCGGATGGGTGGCTATGCTCCGCGGGCACATCAATAGACAGTATCGGCAGCCGAGTCAGTGAGGTTTTGTCATAACGAGTTGCCCGAAGCAGCGAAACAGACGTCATTGTTCAGTCACTCACTTGGCACTGGATGGAAACTCAGAGAGGCCACTATGGATAAGAGGATCATGCCGTGCGACATCTGACCGCCATCGCACTCCTGCTAGCGCTGTCGGGCGGCGCCGTCACCGCGCAAGCTCAGGGCATGACAGTGCAGCTTGGCGGTCCACTGTTCGAGTGCCGGCCGGGGTGGGATTTCGCGGCCGGAAGTGTGCAGGCGCACTTCAGCGCCGGCCGCCTGGCCGGACTGGCTTCTCAGCCGCCGCGTTTCGAAGTGGATGATCGGTGTGGTCAATCGAGTCTGACGATCACGCTGAGCTCGTACGTCAAGAACATCCAGATGCGTGTCGGTGCCGGATCTTTCGCGGCGCACGTCCTGGGCGGGGGCTCGGTCAACCCAGGTGGGTCCGGTACGATCATCACTGTACCCGGGCCGACGTCGACGATCGATATTTGGAGCACGGGGAATGGCCGCGTGGTGGTCGATCAGATCAGCTTTGAGCTGGCCGAGCCGCCGGCACTCTTCTCCTTCGGTGCCACGACGACCGGCCGAGTGCTCACGCACAAGTACAGGAGCGACGACGCCTATCCATCACCTCTGCAGACCGAGGACGGAAAGATCCGGGTGGAGGGACTGGTTCATGACCTCGCCGCCTCGGCCGGCATCGGCGGGCGTAAGGTCTACTTCCGGCTGATCGACCCGCCGGACACGGCGGACTACGTGGTGAGAGCTGGCGATGCCCATGTCGGTGATAACGCGGATGGACCTGGAAAGCTCAACGGCGCCTCGACGGCGACCGCCACGAGCGATTCGAGCGGGAAAGTGTCCGTGACGCTCGAGATCACCGACCACGCCGCAGGCGATAACTATCAGGTCGAAGCGGGCCTGGATGAGAACTTCACCTGCTCGCCGGCGCCCTGCCAGAAGAGCATCGTTTATACGGCGTGGAAGCGCGTGTATGTAGAAGTGAACAAGATGTATCGAAGGAGCGCATTCCTGACGAAGAAGGTCGTGCCTGGAGCCAAGACCCTCGAAGTCTCAGACGTCAGGCCGTTTCCGAACCCACCTTTCGATGTCGTGCTCGTTCATGGGCCGGCGCCGGGCTCGGGAAGCAGCACATTCTCCAGCGAAACCGTCCGCATCGTCAGCAGGACCAGAGCTCCGTTTTTCAACCTCGGGCCGTTTCCGGGCAAACTCCAACTCGATCCCGATCCGGCGATCCCGGGCGTGAGTGGTTCGTATGATGGACCGCTGCCAGTCGGCACTCCGCCAAAGGTTCGCGCGTATCTTGCCGACGCGGCAGCGTATGTCACCGGGAATCGGTCGAACGACTTCTATCTCATCGATGGCCGGCTGGTGAATCCAGCGTTCGAGAAGGCGTTTGTCGAGCATGTCTGGTTCAGCGATGCCGGTCCGTCCGATTCCGATCTCTCGCCGTCGCAGCCGCGCCTCCCGCACGATGGCGTGGTGCCGTACGTGCCGCTCATCAAAGTAGTGGATGATTCCCAGCGGGAGTGGATGACTCGGAAGTGGTCGCACCACGTTGTCCGCGCCCCGGATACGACACTGACCGCGACGCCCAATCACCACACACTCTTCACCGCGACCAGACTCGAGAAGCTGGACTTCCAGGTGACAACGTACGCGGAGACGACCGCGGCGTCAGGCTGGAACGATCTGTGGCTCTACCTCGATTCGATTGGCTCGGCAGTGGAGCGTGAAGCCATCGTGCACGAGCTCGCGCACGAGTGGCGCGTGAACCACGCCATCCCAACGGTCATCAGCGGCGGCCACTGTGACAAGGAGCTCGGCGTCGTTCAGAAGATGGCACTGCGCCCTGCCTCGAACTGCTCGATGACCGACAATATGTACGCGGACCCGGACGCCGGTGACGGAGTGGTTGGGTTTCACTACTGGAAGCCGCCCGGCGGCGGTCCTGTTCATAGCGAATACATGCAGATCCGGCACCGTGCTGAACCGATTCCTCAAAACGACGTCGTGAGGCCAAATCCACAATGAAAGCCATGCTGCTCGCACTGCTCCTTCTCATCACCACGACCGTTTCGGGACAACTTCAGGTGACGATCGCGGTCGAGCCGCAGTCCAGCCTTCCGGGGATCGAGCCGTCGCTCCGTGTGACCGCCAGCAACGCCGGCTCCGCACCGATCCGCGTTCCCGAGCTCACCGCCTTGTGGGTGACCCCGGCGAGCGGGGAGGGCTTCTTCGCTGTATCCGGCACGCGCACCGGTGCACGTACGCGGTACTTTCCCGTTGAACCGTTGGAAGAAGGGATCACCGTCGCACCGGGTGCATCGCTCGATCTGACGTTCTGGGCCGCCAGCGGTACGGGCTCGTGGTTCTGGGCCGACAAGCGGCTCACGGTCCCGGGGACCTACAAGCTGAAGCTGATCGTCGGAAGTGACATCGACGATGCGTTCGACCCCGGGCGCACACACAACCCAGGACTGCCACCGCGGCCTGCGCCGATTCCCTCGAACGAGGTGACGTATACGGTTCTGGAGCCGGCAGGCGAAGACGCGGCAGTCTGGAGTCGCATTCAATCGTTCGGCGAAGCGTGGCATCAGGTGCTGGCACCCGAGATCTGGCAGTCACATCCGAACTCGCGCTACGCGGCATACTGCGTACCGCAGGTGCCCGGCGTCGACTACGCGGCTGCGATCGCCAACTACGAAGCCGCGATCGAGAAGAACCCCAACCCTCCCACCGCCGAGGCCTACCGGCTGGTCATCGCGCAGAATGAGATCTGGCGGATGAGCGACGCCATCAGCGCCGACTCGATCACGACCGCGGTCGCCGCGTCGAACCGGGCAGGTGCAATCCTGACCGCACTTGCACGTGATGCCAATGATCCCGATACCCGCCGCCAGGCCGCGGAGAAGCTTCGCAACTACGTGCTCACGCGTGAGCAGATCCAGCACGAGATTGATCTTCAGAAAGGTGTTGGTCCCAAGGAGGTGATCCCTCTGTTGTCCTGCCTCGAGACCCGCGCGGACGGGAAGAAGTTCGTCTGGTTCGGATTCGAGAACGAAACGGCGCATGAGATCAAGGTCCCGATCGGCGCGGAGAACAAGGTCACCCCTCCGCCGTTCGACCGCTCGCAGCCCACGACCTTCCCGCCCGGCTATCGAAATCTGGCATTCGCGGTGGCCGCAGATACGCCGCATCTCACATGGCACATCCAGAAACGGCAATTTCAGGTGAAAGTCAGTGAAGTCGCGCCTTGTCCGGCGAACCTCCAGGAGCTGCGGGAGCAGGAGGAGCAGGATCGGCACTGATTGCCGCTGCCTCGGTAGAAGGACCGAGCCGCGTGTACGGCGTGTAGGTGGGGTCAGAGCTTCGTCGGAGCAGTGTAGGTGGGGGTCAGAACTTCGTTTTCGAACGGAAAGAAGCTCTGACCCCTACCCCTCCCCGGTGGTGACGATCCGGTGAGGATGCGTTTCCGAGCCCACCGGAATCGTCGCAGCAGGAACCGTCACGGCAACGGCGACGAACTTGAGGAAAGCGACCGGCGCCGGGGATACCGTCACTTGATTCGAGCCGGCGCAAGGTGCGCTCGCGCAGTCACTGCCGCTGAGCGGACAGCGATCCTCGGCCCGGACGGACAGCGTCGTGGCGGACGGCGAGCAGCACAGGAACGGGACGAGCATCCCCGTCGCCATCATCAGCACCAGTCCAGCGATCGCCGCACGCCGCATCGTCATCACGAACAGGCGCTCATCATGAGTAGATTCCACGCCCGTTCGCAGCTCATAGTTGCAACTGCGCCCGATGGTGTTTAGGTGCAACGTCGAGTTTGTGTAGGTGGGGGTCAGAGCGGGGTCAGAGCTTCGTTTTCGCACACGAAAAGAGAAAGCTCTGACCCTTGCCCCTGACCCTACATAGGTCGGGGTCGGAGCTTCGTTTTCGAACGAAAAAGAAAGGTCTGACTCCTGACCTTCCTGACCTTTCTAACCTTGCGGAGATTCACTACCCCATTCAAAGCAACGGTAGAGCGCCGAGCCGTTCGTAGATACTGTCACCCGGCTGGAGGATCGCCTCGATGTGTGATGGCGGAATAGCGTCGCCGTAGAAGACATCAGCCCACCTAGCCGTGAGTTGGAGAGCGGCAGCAACAAAAATCTTAGACAGATCAGGAAAGACGTTCGTGATGAACTGTGAGCGCAGGAGTGACACTACGACGGTGGGTTTGCCAAGTTCTGTCACATGCGTCGGTAAGGAGTGACTCCGCGAAGACCGATACACGCCCTCTCCTCCCCACGTGCTCAACAGGGGCTCGCAAGCAGTCGGGTCTTCACGAAACACAAGGTTCGAAAAAATTAGACACACCTGATCCTTACGATGAGCGGCCTCGCCGGTCGCAAAGACGTTCGCGTGACGCAGGAGCTCAGCATCGTGCTCCGAAATTGCTGATGCACGTTTAGCAGCTTCAATTCTGTCGTGGATCAACTCAGCGGTAAGCTGTCGTAACCCGCCTTCCCGCACTGCTTGGACTTCGTGATCGAGAAGCCGGGTACAGTGATAGGCGCGAAGGAGATACCCAGACAGGACCTCACGCAAGGCATTGTCGGCATGGGAAGGTAGAGGAAGGTCGAGCGCGTATTGAGTGGTGCCGCCGTACTCATTAGCCCAGCGCGCAACTATCTCGGCCGCAGGTCCGGGCCAGGTGCTGACGTCGTCGACGTCAATGATGTCAGGCGATTCCATAGATGGAGAAGGCACCTCGATCGCGTGACTCAAGTCAACCGCGGATCCGGCTGCATCACGAAATCCCGGAAGAAGTTGCGGAGGATGTCGACGCTGGCGGGGGTCAGCTGTCCGATCACCGCAAGTTCGCGGAGGAGCAGCCAGGGGAGAACGGCGTTCTGCTGGCCCGCATCGGTGAAGACGCTCACCATGGTGTCGGTCAGCGGCAGGACTTCGCGGGCGCGGCCGGTGAGGAGCAGGAGCGCGACGATCTCGGCCGCGGCCAGCGCGGCCTCGCGGAGACTGCCGGCCGCCAGTGCCAGTGCCTGGACCTTGTAGTACTCGGAGATGGCGTCGTGGAGCCGGCCGCGGACCGCGGCCGCTTCGGCGATTCCGCGGCGGGCCCGGATCGCTTCGCGGGTGAGTCCCTCGTCGTCGAAGACGCCGTGGGCGACTTCGAAGAGCTGCGCCGCGGCCTCGGCACCGCCATACCGCAACTCGAACTCGGCCACTGCGTTTTCCAGCACGGCCATGAACCGGGCGTCGCTCCGCTGCACGGCTTCCCGGGCCATGGTGCGCCACACGTCCCCCGCGGCCGTGCGCTCACCCGTCTCCCAAAGGATGAGGGCCTCGTACATCCGCACCTGGACGTAGCGCTTGACGTCGCCGTGCAGGAGGATCACCGCGGCGGCGCCGCGGATGAGGCGCAGCGCTTCGGTGCTCTCGCGCATGTCGTGGAGGATCTGCGCTTCCACCACCTCGGCCAGGGCGGTGCTCCAGGCCCTGGCTCCGGCGTACCGTTCCCGGCAGGCTTCGTGCGCGGCGGCGATGGCCGCCAGTGCTTCCAGTTGCCGGTCCAGGCCGCGCAGCGCGGCGGCGTGCGCCGTCCAGGCGTTGGCGCGCAGGAACGGCTCCATCCTGTGGGAGGGCGGGGACATGTTCGAACCGGCGTACTGGATCACCAGCGTGGTCAGCTCGTGGGCCCGGGCCGGGTCACGGCCAGCCATGTCGCCCACGACTTCGAGCAGGAGCCGGGAGATGCCGGGCTGCAGCTCCGGATGCCGCGCCAGCTCGTCACTCAGATCCGGGCCGCGCAACGCCAGGAGACGCGGCAACCACTGCCCGGCCTCGGCTTTGTTTGCCTGGAACCAGCGCTCCATTTGGTGAAGGCCGGCCAGGAACTGGGCGAAGCTCTCCATCAGCGGGGCCAGATCGCGGAATCGTCGTCGGAGTCGTTGCCGGAATCCTTGCCGGCCTCTGCGGCAGGCTTCGGGAGCTCCGCGCGGACGGGGTCGGAGCCGGCCAGCCTGCGCAGCGTCTCGGCCGTTTTGTCCCCCCGTGGGGGAAGATTGGCGAGCCGGTCGGCGGCGGCATCGATCAGGGCCTTCAAGTTGTCCAGGGCGCTCGCCTTTTCGGTGGCATTGAGGATCAGGGTGTCGAGCGTGGATGAGGAGGCATCGATCGTATCGGCCGCGGCCCTCCACGTGTCACTGGCCTGCTTGAGGATCTGGATGGCTTCCGCCGCGCGCACCAGCGCGGCCAGCTCGGGCGGGGCGGTGAAGACGCGCAGACGTCCCACCGGGATGTCGGTGAGCTCGAGGGCATCGGCGATCTTGGTCAGAAAGAGAAGGGAGACGTTGTGGCCGTCCTCGAGCAGGGAGAGCTGGCGGCGGCTGACCTTGGCCATCTTGGCCAGCTTTTCCTGGGTGAGGTTGAGCTGTTTGCGCCTCATGCGGATGATGTCCGAGAGGGGTTCGAACATAGAGCTGGCTCTCCTTCTCTGCGGTACCGCGGAGTTCCGTCACAGTAGTAGCTGAATGATACTATACCGTCTGTAACTTATAAGAGCGATTCGTTGCTTCTGCACGCATGACGACGCCGAACGGGCCCGGGCCACCGCACTCCCCTGCCGCGGCAGAGTGGATGGCGCTTCACGAGGCGCTGGGCGGCTACCTGATCGCCCTGCTGATCCGGGCGTTCGAAGTGCCGGAGCCGGAGGCCGAGTGGCTGGTCCGCGAGAGGTTCACCGAGTACAGCCTGGACCAGCCGGCGACGGACGAGCGCGCGTGGATCATCGGGGCGGTATGCAGAGACGCGAACGACTACCGCCGGAGGCGTGGTCTCCCTGCCGCGGACGAGGAGAAGGTCGGGCGGCATGCGGCTGCCGTCCTGTCGTATCGCGACGCCAGGGAGCGATTGCCCAGCCGGGCCCGGGAAGCGCTCCGCCTGCGGTTCGAGGAGAAGAAGAGCTATGCGGAGATCGCCGAGGAGCTCGGTCTGTCGGTGCACGCGGCGGAGCGGTTCGTGGGCAAGGCGTTCTTCAGGCTCCGCGAGCTGCTCGGCGGGAGGCAAACGCCGGAACCATGAGCCTATTGCGTCCCCTCGAAAAGCTGCGAAAATGCGAGCGTCGGTTGGGCGAGGACGAAAGAGCTCGATCATCGGCCACGCCCCGGCCAACGCAACGGCTCGGGCAACATTCTTCCCAAGCGACCTTTCAGTTCCTTATTGGACAGCGCTATTCATGCATGCTATCCTGCCGTACGTAAAGCAGGCCATCTAACCGTGCACTACGACGATCAAGCACTTTTCGAATACGTGGAGGGCACGTCCTCCATCTCCTCCGCCATCGAGTCCCACGTGTCGTCGTGCGAGCGTTGCTCCGCGGAAGTGGGGGAACAGCGCGAGATGATCGCGCATCTCTCGTCCTCCGAGGTCTGGGCTGAGACGCCGGCGGCGCCGCGCAAGTTCGTGCTGGACGTGGCTGCCTTTGCGGAGCAGGCCCGGAAGGAAGAGCAGGACGCGGCCGCCTTGTGCGACCGGATCTTCATCGGTCCCGCGGCCTGGTGGCCGCAGCGCCTCCGGCAGTCGGGCAGCGCTCCCACGGCCGGGCTGGTGAAGGAGCTGCTGGAACGGTCGGTCAGCGCGGGGAACAGCTCGCCTGCCAACGCCCTGCAGATCACTGCGCTGGCCATCGAGACGGCCAACGCGCTGGACGTGGCCTGCTATCCGTGCGACTACGTCATCAAGCTCCGCGCGCAGGCCAATCGCGATCACGCGTACGCCCTGTCGTTCGTGGGCCGCTATCCGGAGGCGCTCGAATTCACCGACCGCGCCAAGCGGCTGTTCGACCAGACCCCGCTGCCCGATTACGATCTGGCCCGTCTGGCGCTGGTGAAGGCCTCGATTCTCCGGTTGATCGAGCGCGTCGATGAAGCTCTGGTGCTGATCCAGGAGGCCGCCGCGACGTTCCGCCGCTTCGGCGACAAGACCCGTCAGGCCGTGGCCTTGATGACGGAAGCATCGACGCACTACCTGCGCAACGACGTGGAGAAGGCGCTGGCCATCTGGAAAGAAGTGGAGCAGTCGTACCCGCCGGCCGACGAGCTTTCCTCGATCCGGCTGGCGCACAACATCGCCCTCTGCTACTCGGACCTGGGACGGCCGGAGCACGCCATCCAGTACATCGTGCGCTGCATCGACGAATACGCGATGCTCGGCGTGGAGACGGAGCGCACGCGCAGCCGTTGGCTGCTCGGACACGCGCTGGCCGCGTGCGGCAAGTTCCAGGACGCGGTGCCCATCCTGCGGCAGACGTGGCGCGAGTTCGAACAGCTGGAAATGATCGCGGACGCCGGCCTGGTGGCTCTGGAGCTGACCGAGACGCTGCTGGTGCTCGGGCAGAACGACGAAGTCCCTGCCATCTGCCGCGACATCATCGGCCAGTTCACGCGCGCCGGCATGGCTTCGCGGGCCATGACTGCCCTTTCCTTTCTGCGCGAGGCCGTGGCCATGGGGCAGGCCACTCCCAGTCTCGTGCAGCACGTCTCTGCCTTTCTTCGCAAACTCCCAGCCGAGCAGCCTCGGCTCTTCGCGCCGCCTCCCGCCGGCCTGGAGTAGTGTCGGACCCCCCGACATCCCACCTGTCACGCATCTTCAGCGGATCGCCGCTGATCAATCGAACGATCAACCAGGCACAAGAAGGAGGAACTATGCGCTCTTCGTCCGTCAAAACTCTCGTCTCCGCCGTCACCCTCACGTTCACACTCATCGTCGCCGCACCGCCCGCCGAGGCAAAACCTTCCCAGCCGAAGTACACCTCGCAGGCGGCACCTGCGCAGGCCGGCGTCACCGAACGCGCGCAACGCGCCATCCGTCAGCTGCTGCAGCGTGCCTTCCGGATCGCCACCAACATTCTGCCGACCGATCCACACCCCGTGCCTTCAACCGTTGGTACACCCGAGACGGCAACGGGCGATGAAGACGGAATCCTGCCCAGCGATCCGCGGCCGTAATTGCGAACGTCCGAGGGCAAGCCCGCAGTAGGCCGGAACACCGTCCTGCTGCGGGCTTGCATCTACTCCACGACGACGCCGGACAGGTCCGGCTGTGGGTAGCTCATTTTCAGACGCTCCAGCGCGTCGATGAGGATGGTGCCGACGAGGTAGTTGCGGTACCACTTCTGATTGGCGGGGACGACGTACCAGGGGGCGTATTTCGTGGAGCACTGCGACAGCGCTTCTTCGTAGGCGCGCTGGTACGCGCTCCAGAGCTTGCGCTCCTCGAGATCGCCGTGCTGGAACTTCCAGCGCTTGGTGGGGTCTTCGATCCGTTCCTGGAGGCGCTTGCGCTGTTCGCCTTTGCTGATGTGCAGGAAGAACTTCAGGACGATCGTGCCGTTCTCGGTCAGCATGCGCTCGAAGTCGTTGATCTGGGCGTAGCGTTTCTTCCAGTCGCTCTTCGGGACGAGGTCGTGCACGCGCACGACCAGCACGTCTTCATAGTGGCTGCGGTTGAAGACCGCCACTTCACCCTTGCCCGGCATGTGCTGGTGCACGCGCCAGAGGTAGTCGTGATCGAGCTCTTTTTTCTCGGGCTTGCCGAACGACACCACGCGCACGCCCTGCGGATTGAAGCCGCCCATGACATGGCGGATGGCGCCGTCCTTCCCGGAGGCATCCATCCCTTGCAACAGCACCAGCACCTTGTGCTGGTGGCCGGCGTACACCAGCTCCTGCAACTCGGCCAGCCGCTCCTGCATGGCCGCGCTCTTCTCTTTTGCCTCGGCTTTATCGGGGATGAGATGCACGTCGTCCGGGTCGAAGTCGCGCAGACGGACGTTCTGATTCCCGCGGATGGTGTAAGCGTCGATTGCCATGTGCCGAGTATATGTTTTAGAGAGACCTCACCACAGAGACACAGAGACGCAGAGGGGGACGGAGGAGTCTTTTGAAAAACCTCCGTCCCCCTCTGTGTCTCTGTGTCTCTGTGGTGAAGCCTTCGGTGCAATCAGCACCCATGAGATTCTTCGCGCCGCGCAAACTTCTCACGCGTGCATGGACGCCGCGTTGTGGTTCTGTTCGACGCGGTCGTCGGCGTGGGCGTCGTCAGCGCGGACGGGGAGGGTCACGGTGAAGCTGGCTCCGCGGCCGGGGCCTTCGCTGGTGGCGGTGATCTCGCCGTGGTGGAGCTCGACGATGTGCCGGGCGATGGCCAGGCCCAGTCCCAGGCCGCTGCGCTTGTTGGAGCCTTCGGCCTGGCGCAGGCGGTCGAAGACGAACGGCAGGAAGGAGGGGTCGATGCCTTCGCCTTCGTCGGTGACGCGGATGCACAGCGCTCCGTCGCAGCGCTCCAGGCGCAGGTCGACGTTCTTGCCGGCCGGCGTGAACTTGATGGCGTTGGAGAGCAGGTTCTGGACGACCTGCTGGATGCGGCTGGCGTCGACGTCGGCCAGGGTCTCGCGGGCGTCGATCTCCCAGGTCAGCAGCACGCCGTTGTCGGCGGCCATGGGCCGGGCCGTGGTGAGCGCGGCCTCGACGATGTCGGAGACGCGCGTGGGGTTGAGGTCGACCTGGAACTTCCCGAGGATGATGCGGGAGACATCGAGCATGTCGTCGATGAGACGGGCCTGCAGGCGCGCGCTGGACTCGATGGTCTGCAGTGCCTCGTCGAGCTCGGCCTGATCGTAGTGGCCGCTGCGCAGGAACTGCACCCAGCCGAGGATGGAGGTCATGGGGGTGCGCAACTCGTGGGACAGCGTGGCCAGGAAGTTGTCCTTGGCGCGGTTCTGCGCTTCGGATTCGCGAAACTTGCGCTCGGCCTCGGCGGCGTGGGCCGCGGCACGCCGTTCGGTGACGTCGCGGAACGTGATGACGGAGCCGAGCAGCTCGCCGCCGGCGTCGCGCATGGGCGAGGCCGAGAACTCGACGGGGAAGCTGGTGCCGTCGGCGCGGAAGAACGTGTCTTCGATCTCGTCGTACGACGGCTCCCCGTGCACGACCGCATGGAGACGGCATTGTTCGAGAACGCACGTGCGCATGCCGGGAAAGACCGGATGGACGAGCGTGTGGATGTCCTTGCCGGCGATCTCGCCCGGCTGGCGGCCGAGCATCCGCGCGGCGGCGGGATTGACGAAGGTGGTGGCGCCCTCCAGCCCCACCCCGAAGACTCCCTCGGCGGCGGCCTTGAGAATCAGCTCGTTCTGTTTGATGAGGCGGGCCAGCTCGTGGGCCTGCTGCTTGAAGGCCTCGCGCTTGCGGAACAGCTCCACGAACACGTTCACCTTAGAACGGAGAATGTCCGGATGGAACGGCTTGAAGATGTAGTCCACGGCGCCCAGCTCATAGCCGCGGGATACATTCGATTCGCTGCGCGACAGGGCGGTGAGAAAGATGATCGGCGTGTCCTTGGAGCGGTCGCGCTGGCGGATCAGGTTGGCGGTCTCGAAGCCGTCGATGTCGGGCATCTGCACGTCCAGGAGCACGACCGCGAAGTCCATGTGCAGCAGATGACGCAGCGCCTCCGTACCCGACTGCGCCGTGACCAGGTTCTCCCCCATCTCGCTCAGGATCGACTCCAGCGCGAGGAGGTTGTTGGGCTGGTCGTCGACCAGAAGAATATTGACGCGATCGTTCATGTCACGTGCCGGCTCGGCAGAGCTCGATCAGGAAGGGCCCGATCCGGTCCAGAGGCAAGATCCGGTCCACACGCGCGGCCTCGATGGCCGCGCGGGGCATGGCCGGCGATTCCGCGGTCTCGGGATCCTGCACGATCACGAAGCCACCTCGGCTCTTGATGCGCATGGCCCCCCTGGCGCCGTCGGCATTGGCCCCGGTCAGGACCACGCCGATGACGCCGGCACCGTAGGCATCGGCGGACGATTCGAAGAGCACGTCGACCGACGGCCGCGAGTAGGCCACGGCCTCGTCCACGGAGAGACTGAGCTCGCCGCGCTCGACGAGCAGGTGATAGTTCGCCGGCGCGAGGTACACCGTGCCGGGCTTGATCCACTCCTTGTCGGTGGTGTCGACGACCTGCAGCTCCGTGTGGCGCCGCAGGAACGCCGGCAGCCCTTCGTTGGACGTCCGGTAGCGATGCTGCACGACGGCAATGGGCACGGGGAAGTCCTTCGGCAGCACGCTGAAGATCATCTGCAGCGCGTGCATCCCGCCCATCGAACAGCCGATGGCGATCAGCTCGAACTTCCTGGTTCCCACATCGACCACGCGCCCACCCGAAAACGAGCGGATCCCGGGAGGCAGGTTCTGCTTCTGCCCTCTGCCCTCTGCGCTCTGCGCTCTCACTACCGCACCCTCCGGTACAACTTTTCCTCGACATCCAGGACCTCGTAGTTGTCGGCGACGGTTGTGAACTTGAGCGATTCCTTGCGGCCCAGGCCGAGCACGCCGAACATCTCCATGGACTGGAGGAAGAGCTCCTGCACGCGGTCCTGGAGAGCGTTGTTGAAGTAGATCAGGACGTTGCGGCAGAAGATGACGTTGAAGTGGTTGAAGGAGGCGTCGGTGACGAGGTTGTGCTGGGCAAAGACGACGTTCTCCCGCAGCGACGGCCGGAAGATGGCGTAGTCGTAGCGCGCCGTGTAGTAGTCGGAGAACGTGCCGTGGCCGCCGGCGGTGATGTAGTTGGAGGTGTTCTCCTGCATCGTGGAGAGCGGAAAGATCCCTGACTTCGCCTTCTGCAACACGGCCTCGTTGATGTCGGTGGCGTAGATGCGGCAGCGGTCGTAGAGCCCTTCCTCCTGGAGGAGGATGGCCATCGAGTAGACCTCCTCTCCGGTCGAACAGCCGGCATGCCAGATGCGCACGAACGGATAGGTGCGCAACAGGGGCACGACCTTCTGCCGGAAGGCGAGATAGAACGTGGGATCGCGAAACATGGCCGTGGTGTTGATGGAGAGATCGAGCAGCAACCGCTCCATCGACTGCGGGTCGTGCAGCACCTTCTCGATGAGGCCGGAGATCGTGCCCAGCCCCTCGGCGTACACGCGCTTCCAGATCCGCCGCCGGAGCGACGGGAGCGAGTAGTCGCGAAAGTCGAAGCCGTAGTGACGATAGATCCCCTCCGTCAGCAGTCCCACTTCGATCTGCTCGAGATCGGCTTTGGTCTGTTCGTCGACGACGGATGCGGGTTCGTTGGCCATTGGGGTCTACTCAATACTGCACACGGCATGCAAAGCGCGCTCGCGGGGGGAGTCGCAGAGTCTCAGAGTCGCAGAGTCTCAAAGAGTGTGGCTGCCACAACCTTTGCGACTTTGAGACTCTGCGACTTTGCGACTCCCCCCGCGCTGAATCACCTGTACAACCAAACCCTCAACAAACTCACCAGCTGCTGCGCGTCGATCGGTTTGGTGATGTAGTCGCTGGCGCCGGCTTCCATGCACTTTTCGCGGTCGCCTTTCATGGCCTTGGCCGTCAGGGCCACCATCGGCAGGTTCTTGTACTGGTCCATGGCCCGGATGCGGCGCATGGCTTCGTAGCCGTCCATCTCCGGCATCATCACGTCCATCAGCACCACGTCGATGTCCGGGGTCTGTTCGAGGAGGTCGATGCCTTCGGCGCCGCTCTCCGCGTACAGGACCTTCATCTTGTGGCGCTCCAGGAGGCTGGTGAGCGCGTAGATGTTGCGCATGTCGTCGTCGACGATGAGGGCTTTCTTGCCGGCCAGCACGGGATCGGACTCGTGCAGTTGCTCGAGCATTTTGCGCTTCTGCTCGGGCAGGTTCTCTTCGACGCGGTGGAGAAAGAGCGCCGTCTCGTCGAGGAGGCGGTCCGGCGAGCGGACGTCCTTCACGATGATGGCGTCGGCGATCCGTTTGAGCTCGTTCTCCTCTTTCCGCGACAGCTCGCGGCCGGTGTAGACCACCACCGGGACGTCGGTCACGCCGAGGTCGTTCTTCATGCGGTTGATGAACTCGAAGCCGGTCATGTCCGGCAACCCGAGGTCCAGGACCATGCAGTCGAAGCGCCGCTCGGACAGGATCTGCAACGCTTCCTCGCCCGAGCCGACGGCCACGATCTCGATGTCGTTGTCGCCGATCAGCTCGACAATTGCGTTCCTTTGTTGCTCGTTGTCCTCGACCACCAGGAGCGACTTGTTCTGCCGCTCCAGGAAGCCCTGGATCTTGGCGAAGGCGTCGTCGAGCGTCTCCTTGGTGACCGGCTTCTGCATCTGGGCGAAGGCGCCGGCCCGCAGTCCGCGGCTGGTTTCATCCTCGGCGGAGATGATGTGCACCGGGATGTGGCGGGTGATGCGGTCGTGCTTGAGACGGTCGAGCACCGTCCACCCTTCCATGTCCGGGAGGGCGATGTCGAGCGTGATGGCGTCGGGGCGGTAGCGCTGGGCCAGGTGGATGGCGGACTCGCCGCGCGTGGCAGCGATGGCCTTGAAGCCCTTGTCGCGGGCCATGTCGATGAGGATGCGCGCGAAGTTCACGTCGTCTTCGACGATGAGCACCGAACGGTCGCCGGTGACGATGGTGTCGCGGTCATCGGGCACCTGCTCCTCGATGACTACCGTGGGTACGTCCGTGCCGTCGGACGGCATGTCGATGTGGCGCAGCAGCGCACTGCGCTCCGAACTGGCGCGGCTGTCCGACCAGGTCGGCTGTTCGCTGCTCTCCGCATCGCGCCGCTCGCGCCGCGCGTTGGCCTCGACGTAGGTCTGCGGCAGATAGAGCGTGAACGTGGAGCCCATGCCCGGCTCGCTGGTGACTCCGATCTCGCCGCCGAGCAGGCGGGCGATCTCCCGGCTGATCGACAGCCCGAGGCCCGTGCCGCCGAACTTCCGCGTCGTCGACGCATCCGCCTGCTGGAAGGCCTCGAAGATGATGCGCTGCTTCTCGTCGGGGATGCCGATGCCGGTGTCGATGACGCTGAAGGCGATCACCCCCGAGGCGCGGTCGAGCACGTCGTGGCCGCGCGTCCAGCCGCTGGTCACGGTCTCCATCTTGAGGGTCACGCCGCCCTTGTCGGTGAACTTGAAGGCGTTGCCGAGGAGATTCTTCAGCACCTGCTGGAGCCGCGTCGGATCGGTGTGGATGGCCCGCGGCAGCGACTCCTCCTGCTGGATCTCGAAGGTGATGTTCTTGTCGTTGGCCACCTGCCGGAACGTGCGCTCGGTCAGGTCGGCGATCTCGCGGAACGGCACGTCACTGAGCGAGACAGTCATCATGCCGCTCTCGATCTTGGACAGGTCGAGGATGTCGTTGATGAGCGTGAGCAGGTCCTGGCCGGAGCCGTGGATCGTTTTCGCGAACTCGACCTGCTTGTCCGAGAGGTTGTGCTCGGGGTTGTCGGCCAGCAGCTTGGCCAGGATGAGCAGCGAGTTGAGCGGCGTGCGCAGCTCGTGCGACATGTTCGCCAGAAACTCGCTCTTGTACTTGGAGGTGAGCGCCAGCTGCCGGGCCTTCTCTTCCAACTGCCGCTTGGCCTGTTCGACCTCGCGGTTCTTCTGCTCCACCTCTTCGTTCTGGGCGGTGAGCAGCCGGGCCTTCTCTTCCAGCTCTTCGTTGGTCTGCTGCAGCTCTTCCTGCTGTTGCCGCAGCAGCTCTTCGGAGGTCTGCAGCGACTTGGCCTGCTGCTCGAGCCGCTTGTTGGTCTCGGTGAGCTCTTCCTGCTGCGCCTGCAGCTCTTCGGCGAGCGACTGCGACTGCGTCAGCAGCTCTTCCGTGCGCATGTTCGCCTGGATGGTGTTGAGCACGACGCCGATCGACTCGGTGAGCTGATCCAGGAACGATTGGTAGGTCTCTGTGAACTTGGTGAAGCTGGCCAGTTCCACCACCGCCAGCACCTGGCCCTCGAAGACGACCGGCAGCACGATGATGTTCATCGGCTTCGACTCGCCGAGGCCGGAGTTGATCTGCACGTAGTCTTCCGGCGCGTCGGTGATGAGGATGCGCTGCTTCTCGAACGCCGCCTGGCCGACCAGCGACTCGCCGACGCGGAACTCCTTGTTGAGGTGCTTGCGCTCCTTGTAGGCGTAGGTGGCGGTCAGCTTCAGGCGCGGATCGTCGCCGTTCGTCTGATCCATCGTGTAGAAGACGCCGTGTGCGGCGTTGACCACCGGAGCGAGCTCGCTCAGGATCAGCTGCGAGACGGCGTTCAGGTTCTTCTGCCCCTGCATCATGCGCGTGAACTTGGCCAGGTTGGTCTTCAGCCAGTCCTGCTCCGTGTTCCGCGCGGTGGTCTCGCGCAGGTTGCGGATCATCTCGTTGATGTTGCCCTTGAGCGCGGCCAGCTCGCCCTCGGCCTGCACGGTGATGTTGCGGCTGAGATCGCCCTTGGCCACGGCTGTGGCCACGTCGGCGATGGCGCGCACCTGCGTGGTGAGGTTCGCGGCCAGCTGGTTGACGTTGTCCGTCAGATCGCGCCACGTTCCGGATGCGCCGGGCACGTTGGCCTGGCCGCCGAGCTTTCCTTCCACGCCGACTTCGCGGGCCACGGTGGTGACCTGATCGGCGAAGGTGGCCAGCGTGTCGATCATGTCGTTGATGGTGTCCGCCAGCTCGGCGATCTCACCGCGCGACTCGACGTTCAGCTTCTGCTTCAACACGCCGCGGGCGACCGCGGTGACGACCTTGGCGATGCCGCGGACCTGGTTGGTCAGGTTCGAAGCCATCATGTTGACGTTGTCGGTGAGGTCTTTCCACGTACCGGCCACGCCTTTGACCTGCGCCTGGCCGCCGAGCTTCCCTTCCGTGCCGACTTCGCGCGCCACGCGCGTGACCTCGGCGGCGAAGGAGTTGAGCTGATCCACCATCGTGTTGACGGTGTCTTTCAGCTCCAGCATCTCGCCCTTGACGTCGACGGTGATCTTCTTGGAGAGGTCGCCGTTCGCCACGGCGGTGGTGACCTGGGCGATGTTGCGCACCTGATTGGTCAGGTTGGAGGCCATGTAGTTGACCGAGTCGGTCAGATCCTTCCACGTGCCCGACACGCCCTTGACCTGCGCCTGCCCGCCCAGCCGCCCTTCCGTGCCGACCTCGCGCGCCACGCGCGTGACCTCGCCGGCGAACGTGTTGAGCTGATCGACCATCGTGTTGATGGTGTTCTTGAGCTGCAGGATCTCGCCGCGGGCGTCCGCGGTGATCTTCTTGGAGAGGTCGCCGTTGGCGACGGCGGTGGTGACCTCGGCGATGTTGCGGACCTGGCCGGTCAAATTGCCGGCCATGGAGTTGACCGAGTCCGTGAGGTCCTTCCACGTACCGGCCACGCCCTTGACCTGCGCCTGGCCGCCGAGCTTCCCTTCCGTGCCGACTTCCGTGGCCACGCGCGTGACCTCGGCGGCGAAGGAGTTGAGCTGATCCACCATCGAGTTGATGGTGTTCTTCAGCTCCAGCACCTCGCCCAGCGCTTCGACGGTGATCTTCTTCGAGAGGTCGCCCATGGCCACCGCGGTGGTGACCTGGGCGATGTTGCGCACCTGGTTGGTGAGGTTCGACGCCATCGAGTTGACGTTGTCGGTGAGGTCTTTCCACGTGCCGGCCACGCCTTTGACTTCGGCCTGGCCGCCCAGCTTTCCTTCTGTGCCGACCTCGCGCGCCACGCGCGTGACTTCCGCGGCGAAGGAGTTGAGCTGATCGACCATGGAGTTGATGGTGTTCTTCAGCTCCAGGATCTCGCCCTGCGCCTCGGCGGTGATCTTCTTGGACAGGTCGCCGAGCGCGACGGCCGTGGTCACCTCGGCGATGTTGCGCACCTGGCCGGTCAGGTTGCCGGCCATCGAGTTCACCGAGTCGGTGAGGTCCTTCCACGTTCCTGCCACGCCTTTGACTTCGGCCTGGCCGCCGAGCTTTCCTTCCGTGCCGACCTCACGCGCCACGCGCGTGACTTCGGCGGCGAACGAGCGGAGCTGATCGACCATCGTGTTGATGGTGTTCTTCAGCTCCAGGATCTCGCCGCGCGCCTCGGCGCTGATCTTCTTGGAGAGGTCGCCCATGGCCACGGCGGTCGTGACCTCGGCGATGTTGCGCACCTGGCCGGTCAGATTCGAGGCCATGGAGTTGACCGAGTCGGTCAGATCCTTCCACGTGCCGGCCACGCCTTTGACCTGCGCCTGGCCGCCGAGCTGTCCTTCGGTACCGACCTCGCGCGCCACGCGCGTGACTTCCGAGGCGAACGCGCCGAGCTGATCGACCATCGTGTTGATCGTGTTCTTCAGCTCGAGGATCTCGCCCTTCGCTTCCGCGGTGATCTTCTTCGACAGGTCGCCGAGCGCGACCGCAGTCGTGACCTCGGCGATGTTGCGCACCTGACCGGTCAGATTGCCGGCCATGGCGTTGACCGAGTCCGTGAGGTCCTTCCACGTTCCGGCCACGCCCTTCACTTCCGCCTGAACGCCGAGCTTCCCTTCCGTACCGACCTCGCGCGCCACGCGCGTCACTTCCGAGGCGAAGGCGCTCAGTTGATCGACCATCGTATTGATCGTGTTCTTCAGCTCCAGCAGCTCGCCGCGGACATCGACGGTGATCTTCTTCGACAGGTCGCCGAGTGCGACCGCCGTGGTCACCTCGGCGATGTTGCGCACCTGGCCCGTGAGATTCCCGGCCATGGCGTTGACCGAGTCCGTGAGGTCCTTCCACGTTCCGGCCACACCCGGCACCTCGGCCTGACCGCCGAGGCGTCCGTCCGTACCGACCTCGCGCGCCACGCGTGTGACCTCCGCGGCGAATCCATTGAGCTGATCGACCATCGTGTTGATGGTGTTCTTCAGCTCCAGGATCTCGCCCTGCGCTTCGGCGGTGATCTTCTTCGACAGGTCGCCGAGCGCAACTGCCGTTGTTACCTCGGCGATGTTGCGCACCTGGCCCGTCAGATTGCCGGCCATCGAGTTGACCGAGTCCGTGAGGTCCTTCCACGTACCGGCTACGCCCGGCACTTCGGCCTGACCGCCCAACCGCCCTTCCGTACCGACCTCGCGCGCCACGCGCGTCACTTCCGAGGCGAACGCGCGCAGCTGGTCCACCATCGTATTGATCGTGTTCTTCAGCTCCAGCACTTCGCCCAGCGCCTCGGCGGTGATCTTTTTCGACAGATCGCCCATGGCCACGGCCGTAGTGACGTCGGCGATGTTTCTCACCTGGCCCGTGAGGTTCGAGGCCATGGCGTTGACCGAGTCCGTGAGGTCCTTCCACGTACCGGCCACGCCCGGCACCTCGGCCTGACCGCCCAGCCGCCCTTCCGTGCCCACCTCACGCGCCACGCGCGTCACTTCCGAGGCGAAGCCGCGCAGCTGATCGACCATCGTGTTGATCGTGTTCTTCAGCTCCAGCACTTCGCCGAGCGCCTCGGCGGTGATCTTCTTCGACAGGTCACCGTATGCGACCGCGGTCGTGACCTCGGCGATGTTGCGCACCTGGCCGGTCAGATTCGAGGCCATCGAGTTGACCGAGTCCGTGAGGTCCTTCCACGTACCGGCCACGCCCTTGACGTCCGCCTGCCCGCCCAGCTTCCCTTCCGTGCCCACCTCGCGCGCCACGCGCGTCACTTCCGATGCGAACGACCGCAGCTGGTCGACCATCGTGTTCGTCGTTTCCTTCAGCTCCAGGATCTCGCCGCGCGCGTCGACCGTAATCTGCTTCGAGAGATCGCCGTTGGCGACGGCGGTGGTGACGGCGGCGATGTTGCGCACCTGATTGGTCAGGTTGGCGGCCATGTAATTGACCGAGTCGGTGAGATCGCGCCACGTCCCGGAAACGCCCTGCACATCCGCCTGACCGCCCAGCTTCCCTTCGCTGCCCACCTCGCGCGCCACGCGCGTCACTTCCGATGCGAACGACCGCAGCTGGTCGACCATCGTGTTGATCGTGTTCTTCAGCTCCAGGATCTCGCCGCGTGCCTCCGCCGAGATCTTCTTCGACAGATCGCCACGCGCAACCGCTGTCGTCACTTCCGCGATGTTGCGCACCTGACCGGTCAGATTCGAGGCCATGGAGTTGACCGAGTCCGTGAGGTCCTTCCACGTACCGGCCACGCCCTTCACATCCGCCTGACCGCCCAGCTTCCCTTCCGTGCCCACCTCGCGCGCCACGCGCGTGACCTCCGAGGCGAACGACGCCAGCTGCGCCACCATCGTATTCACCGTCTTGGCCGTCCGCAGGAACTCGCCCTTGAGCGGACGGCCGTCGAACTCGATGGCCATCGTGCGCGTCAGATCGCCCTTGGCCACCGCGCCGATCACCCGCGCGATCTCATTCGTCGGCTGCACCAGGTCGGTGATGAGGTTGTTGACCGCATCGGCCATCACCCCCCACTGCCCGCCCACCGCCGGCACCTGCGCGCGCTGATTGAGCTTCCCTTCCTTGCCGACCACGTTCGAGATCCGCTCGATCTCATTCGCCGTCCGCTCCTGCAGATCCAGGATGTCATTCAGCGTGTCGGAAATCTTCCCCTGCACCCCGACGAACTCCACCGGCATCCGCACGGAAAAATCGCCCTTCTTCATCGAAGTGAGCGCCCGCAACAGAAGCCTCTCAAAATCCCGCGGCCCCAGTTCGGTAGCCTTCTCGACACCAATGGTCGTCATACGCCGATCTCCCTCCGCCAGGAGCTACGCGCTGCTAATGAGTTGTGCTGAAACGAGTTAAGGCCGCACAGAAACGCGCGGTGCAGTCTGGAGGGGGGAGAAATGCAACTCGGGCGCCAGTAAAGATGAGGTTGGAAAGCGCTTACTTCGCGAGCGCAACCGCGCCCGTCTTCCCATCCACGCGAAACTTACCCATGCGCAACGAGTCGCAGCGGTTGAAGGCGGTGCAGAAGTAGTCTCCGCCCTTGGGCCCGTTGCTCATGACGACGAGGCACGGGTTGGCGATGTTGGCGGTCGAGACGAGGTGCCGGCGTACGAGGCGAATGGCTTCGGCCTCGTTGATCTTCGCGCCGGCGGTGCGGCGGGTGCTGCCGGGACGATCGCCGACCACGCGCGTCTCCGGGGGCGTGCGCTTCACCGGCACGGGCTCGCTCTTCTGCCACGGCATCGGCGGCAGCGTCTTTCGCGTTGACAACCACGCCGTCATCCCAGCGGTCAGGGCGATCACCACGACGAGTGCGTACCAAAAGCTGCGCCGCGTGCGCGGCCGCAGGGAACGCTCATCGAAGAGATCGCCCGCGTAGACGCCGCACTCCGGGCAGGAATCGACGCCGTCCGGGAGCTCGGCGCGGCAGTTCGAGCAGTAGCGGGCGTCTTCCATCGCTGCAAGTATGGCGGAAGCCGCGTTCCGGCGACATCCCTCGCGAGAGCCACGGAAACCGCGCGCCGCCGCGACCGCGATTGATGAGTCAGCCCGCGTTTCGTGGCACCCGGGTATTCACCACAGAGTGCACAGAGATCACTGAGGGGCAGCGGAGAAAGGCAATTTTTGTAGTTTTAAAAGACCGCTTCCTCCGCATCCCCTCTGTGCTCTCTGTGAGCTCTGCTGCGAAACAGTTTTTTGACGGTTTTCGACCCGATAGACACACGTCAAACTGGCGCTGGTGAAGCGCATCGAACGCAAAGACCAACCGAGTCACCTAACTGCCTGGACGCGTACACCGCAGGTTAGATCAGAATCTGCTGCGCGTGCTTCCGCGGAAACCGCGGAGCGACAATCGGTAGTACCTATAAGCGGTGCGTGTCAGCCTGTGGTGCGGGGTCTTGGTAGCCGCCACAGAGAAAATCGACCTCTACGTGTCCACATATAGATGTATGCCGAACGCCCCCTGGAGCGCAACCCCCGTTTCGTGAACGGCGGCCAGCAGCAGCTGGTTGGGCCTGTGGTGAATACACGCCTGTGATGACGCAGCAGGAGCTCATCATGCCTGGCGTACGGCCGGAGCGGGTTTCCGTCGTTCCAACGACAAACTATACCCGTTGACAATATAACCATAGTGGCTATAGTTGACAGTCATGGGAACCGCCGACGATCTCCTGCCTCTCCCTCCGGCCACGTTTCACATCCTGATGTCGCTCGCGGATGAGGAGCGGCATGGGTACGCGATCATTCAGGATGTCGAGGGGCGCACGGAGGGGGAGCTGCGGCTCAGTGCGGGGACGTTGTACCGGTCGATCCAGCGGATGCTGGAGCAGGGGCTGATCGTGGAGTCGCGGCGGCGGCCGGCGAAGGCGCTGGATGATGAGCGGCGCCGCTATTACCGGATCACGCCGCTCGGTCTGGCTACGGCCCGGGCGGAGATGCGGCGGCTGACGCAGCTGGTCCGGCTCGGACGCGAGCGCGGGCTGAAGCCGGAGACGGTGTGATGCGTTTCTATCGCGCGCTGCTCCGGTTGTATCCGTCCAGCTTCCGGAATGAGTATGGCCAGGCGCTGTGTGCCGCATTCGAGGAGCGAATGCGCGGGCGTTCCGGGCTGGCGATGTTTTTCGCCGCTCTCTCGGATGTCGTTCCGAACGCGATCGCGGTGCATCTGGACATCCTCGGCCAGGACGTGCGTTTCACGGCGCGGGCGCTGCGGCGTGCGCCGGGGTTCGCGTTCACGGCCATTCTCGTGGTGGCGCTCGGCGTGGGGGCGAATACGGCGGCGTTTTCGCTCGCGGACTTCGTGCTTCTGCGGCCGCTTCCGTTCGCGGAGCCGGACCGGCTGGTGAGGCTCTGGCTCACGACACCGGGCTACACGTCGGAGTTCTCGCCTGCGAATTTTCGCGACTTCGCTTCGATGTCCAGGTCTTTCAACGGGATGGGCGCGTATTCCAACAGTGCCGCGAATCTCACCGGCGGCCGCGAGCCGCGTCGCATCGCCACGGCCCGCGTGACGCCGGAGCTCATGCCGCTCATGGGCGTGCCTGCCGTGCTCGGGCGCGTCATCGCTCCGGAGAAGGGCGCTCCGGATTCGGTGGCGGTCATCAGTCATGGGCTATGGCGGAGTCACTTCGGCGGGGAGCGCAATGTGGTCGGGCGCACGTTGCGTCTCGACGGGACGCCGTACACGGTCATCGGCGTGATGCCGCCCACCTATCGTTTTCCAAGCCGTGAGGTCGACGTCTGGACGCCGCTGCGTTTCACGGGAGACGATTTCGAGGATCGCAACAACAACTACCTCGACGTGGTGGCCCGCCTCAAGCCGGGCGTGACGCTCCAGCAGGCCGGCGCGGAGCTCGACCGCATCGCCGCGCTCCTCCAGCGTCAGTATCCGGACGAGAACCACGAAGTCGGCGCCACCGCGCTTCTGCTCAAGGCTCAGGTGGCGCAGAGCTCGCGGCTCCTGGTGCTGTCGCTCTGCGGAGCGGCGCTGTGCATCCTTCTCCTGGCGTGTGCGAATCTGGCCAGCCTGCTCCTGGCGCGCGGGCTGAACCGGACCCGCGAGCTGGCGGTACGGACCGCGCTCGGCGCGGGGCGCGAGCGATTGGTGCGGCAGCTCATCACCGAGAGTCTGGGGCTCTCGCTCATTGGCGGCGCGATCGGCGTCGGCATCGCCGCGGCCGGAGCGCCTCTGCTGGCGCGGCTCGTTCCGAGCTCGCTTCCCATCGGATCCGTACCCTCCATCGATCTGCGCGTCCTCGCTTTCGCCACGGTGCTCATCGTCCTCACCGGCCTGGCCTCGGGGGTGGCGCCGGCGTTGCGCGGAGGGCAAACAGGACCGCTCGAGGCGTTGCGCAACGACGCCCGGGCCGGCGGCGGGCGACGCCAGCGGATGCGCAGCATTCTGGTCATGATCGAAGTCACGGCCTCGATCGTCCTCCTGGTCTCTTCGGGCCTGCTCATGCGCGCCATCTGGCGCATTCACTCCGTCGAGCCTGGGTTCCGCGCCGAGGGCGTGATGACGATGCGCACGGCCCTCCCCTTCCCGAAATACCAGACCACGGCCTCGCGCGAGCGCTTCTACGCGCGCGTCCTCCAGGACACGCGGGCCCTGCCCGGAGTCCGGAGCGCCGGCTACATCAGCGGCCTGCCGATGGTGATGCGCGGCGGCATCTGGCCGGTGTCCGTCAAAGGTGCCGAGGCACCGCGCAACCAGTCCAACTCGGCCAGCCTGCGCTTCGCCACGCCGGGACTCCTCCCCTCGCTCGGCATTCGCCTGCACCGCGGACGCGACATCAGCGACGGCGACACACGCGAGCGTCCGTACGTGGCGGTGGTGAGCGAGTCGTTCGCGCGCCGCGAGTGGCCGGGCCAGGATCCGATCGGCAAGACATTCGGCTTCGCGCTCAGCGACCGCACGGTGGTGGGCGTGGTGGACGATGTCCGCGTACGCGGCCTGGAGCGCACGAGCGAACCGCAGGTGTATGTCCCTTCCGGCCAGGTCGACGATGAGTCGCTGATCGGCTACGTGCCGAAGGACCTCGTCATCCGCTCCTCGATGCCGGCGGAACGATTGATCCCCGCCGTCCGCCGGATCATCGCCTCGGCCGATCCCGAGCAGCCGCTCTCGGACATCAAGCCGCTCTCCGAGATCCTGGCCGACGACACCGCGCCGCGGCGCGTGCAACTGCGGGTGCTGATGATCCTCTCCACGCTGGCCCTGCTCATTGCCGGAGTGGGCATCCACGGCCTCCTGAGCTTCGCCGTGGCGCAGCGCACGCAGGAATTGGGAGTCCGCAAAGCGCTCGGCGCGCAATCAGGCACGATCGTGGGGATGGTGATGAAGGAAGGCCTCGCGCTCGCACTGGTCGGAGCATTCGCCGGCGTGGCCATCGCCATCTTCATCGGCCGCGCCATGAGCGCCCTGCTCTTCGGCCTCTCCCCCGCCGACCCGCAGACGATCCTGGCAGCTGTAGGGCTAGGACTGCTCACGGCACTGGCGGGGTGTCTGAGGCCGGCGCTGCGTGCGGCAAGGATCGATCCGATGACGGCGTTGCGGGATGCGTGATCACGTCCTCATCCTGAGGAGCGCAGCGACGAAGGATCAAGTTAGCACCTGCGCTGCATGCGCCTCAGGCGTCGTTGGTGCTAACTTGATCCTTCGCTTCGCTCAGGATTACGGGGGATGAAACTCGCGTCGAACGAGTTCTTCGCCAGTTGCTCGAGCTCCGCTTTCGTCAGGCCGAGGGCTTCGGCGACGGCGAGGTAGTTCTCGCCGATGTAGCCGCCGAAGTAGGCGGGGTCGTCGGAGTTGATGGTGACCTTGAGGCCGAGGGCGAGCATGGTGCGGAGGGGGTGGTCGCGCATGGTGTCGAAGACGCGCAGGCGCACGTTGGAGAGCGGGCAGACGGTGAGGGGGATCTGCTCGGCGACGAGGCGTTCGACGAGTTGCGGGTCTTCGAGACAGCGCACGCCGTGGTCGATGCGGCGGACCTTGAGGATGTCCAGCGCTTCGCGGATGTACTCGGGCGGTCCTTCTTCCCCGGCATGGGCGACGGCGAGCAGGCCTGCTTCGCGGGCGCGGGCGAAGACGCGGGCGAATTTGCTGGGCGGGTGGCCGCGCTCGGAGGAATCGAGGCCGACGGCGACGAGCCATTCGCGATAGGGCAAGGCCTCGTCGAGCGTTTTCATGGCCGCCTCTTCGCTGAGGTGGCGGAGGAAGCAGAGGATCAGCCTGGACGTGACGCCGAGGTCGCGCTCGGCGTCGAGCTGGGCCTCGTGGATGCCGGTGATCACGGTCTCGAAGGCAATGCCGCGATCGGTGTGCGTCTGCGGGTCGAAGAAGATCTCGGCGTGGCGCACGTTCTGCGAGGCCGCCTTGCGAAAGTACGCGGCGGTCATGTCGTAGAAGTCCTGCCGCGTCTGCAGCACGCCCGCGCCCTGGTAGTAGAGGTCGAGGAACGATTGCAGGTCCTTGAAATCGTAGGCCCGGCGCAGGGCGTCGACGGAGTCGTGCGACAGCGCGACGCCGTTGCGGCGCGCCAGCTCGAACAGCAGCTCGGGCTCGAGCGTGCCTTCGATGTGGAGATGAAGCTCGGCCTTCGGAAGAGCGGCGATGAAGTCCTTCATTGTTCGCGGGACTACACGTCCTTCAGGATCTCGGCTTTCCTCTTGTCGTAGTCTTCCTTCGTGATCAGGCCCTTCTTGTAGAGGTCGTCGAGCTTCTTCAGGCGCTCCTCGACCGAGCCCTTGTCGGATGTTGCCGCGCCGCTGCCGGCGGCCGCCTTCCCCGAGGTCCAGGCGGTCTGGAGGTCCGCGCTGGCCAGGACATCGCCGAATGCTTCCTTGAGCGCGTCGCTGAGCACTTCGCTGCAGTTGTCGGCGCTCCGGGCGCGGCCGTAGCGGTGCGCGGAGCCGGAGCCGGCGCCTTCGGCGAGCTGGGTGCCCTTCGCATCGGAGAGGATCCAGGAGAGCTTCACCTCGGACGCGTACATGGATCCGAGGGCCTTGTTGCTCTCCTCGACGAAGAAGCGCGCGATCTTCACGGTCAGGACGCGATCGCTGGAATCGGCGGTCTTGAGGCCCCAGTCGGCGGAGACGCCCGCCAGCGTGGCCTGGGTGTAGGCGACGAGATCGCTGCCGGCGTTGATGGAGAAGACCTCGTCGTCGTCATCCGTGCCCTTGCCGATCCTGGTGGCGTCGGCGGCACTGCGGCTGTCCTCGACGCGCAGTTGGTACGACCGCTCCATCATCGACGGCGGCAGGTCGGGCGATTCCGAATGCACGCCTTCCTGCGGGACGAACTTCAGGTTGACCGTGAGGTCCTTCCCTCGCGCGCTCGCATCGAGCGGGATCAGGAACGTGAGTGCGAGACAGAACGTGACGATGCGGAACATGGCTTCAGCCTACGACGAAACCTCGGCGGTTGCCAGCACATCTCTCACCAAATAACCAATTGTCCGCCCCTCGGGTACAATGCCCGGCCGGTCCGCCGTCCATGAAGAATGCTCTCCTCGTCCTGCTCGCTCTCAGTGTGTCCTTAGGGGCAGGTGCCGCCCCCCTCTTTCGCAATCCTTTGCCCGTGGGCACCGGTGTCGAGCATTTCGATCTGATGGAGGAGGGCGACTTCGACGGCGACGGGCACAAAGACGTGCTGGTCATCCATTCGTCCAACCCGACACGCGTGATCTCGGTGCTCCTCGCGAACGGCACCGGACCATTTGCCGGCCCGGTGCTCACCACGATCGATATGGACAATTGGCCCTATGGCGCCGCGACCGGCGACGTGAACGAGGACGGCAAGACCGATCTCGTGTTGACCAGGAGCGACACTTTCGTGGTGATGTTTGGCAACGGCAACGGCGCGTTCACGGAAGGACCTGCGTTTCCAGCCGGCCCCATTCTCACCGGTCCGGTGGCCCTCGGCGATTTCAACGGCGACCAGCATCTCGACGTCGCGGTGGCGACGAACGAAGGCGCGGTGGAGGTTCGCTTCGGCAATGGCGCCGGTTCGTTCTCGGGGCTGGTCGAGCTCGAGAGCGGCGGCGTCCTGTTTCTGGAGACACTGGACATCAACGCCGACGGCAATACCGATCTCCTGGCCGGCAATCAACTCTATCTCGGCAACGGCAGCGGCGGCTTCACGCTCCGACCGGGAACTGGCGAGGGCCGGGTGGCACGCGGCGACTTCAATCACGACGGCAAGCTCGATCTGGCCGTGGCCGCCGGACAGAACCACTCCTGGTACGTGCAGGTGTGGTTCGGCGGCGGTGACGGAACGCTCACCGGCGGCGCGCAGTATTCGTGCGGCTACTCGCCGTCGGACATCGCCGCCGCGGACATCGATGCGGACGGGAATCCCGATCTTCTGACCGTCTCGTACACAGGCTCCATGACGGTGCTGCGCGGTAAAGCGGATGGCACGTTCCACGCCCCCCAAACCTGGGCCGGTGCGCCGAATTCGCAATCGATCGCCACGGACGACTTCGACCGCGACGGCAAGACCGATTTCGTGGTGTCCGGATACGACCAGGACCTGCAGTACGTCTCCCGCCTGGCGTTCGTGCGCGGCAACGGTGACGGAACGTTTCACACTGCCTCCATTCGCCACACCGGGTCGGTGGTGCCGGTGCTCTATCCCGGTCTCCAGGTTGCCGGCGGCATCATCGCCGACATGAATGGCGACCATCACCCGGACGTCGTCATCTCGCAGAACAAACCGTCAGGGGGCTTCGGCAACGAGGACTACGGCGTCCTGCTCAACGACGGCACGGGCCGCCTGGGGGCGCCGATCCTGACCGAGGCCGGCATCGAGCGGGGACCGTTCGCCGCCGGCGACGTGAACAACGACGGCAGGATGGACCTGGTCACGGTGGCCGCTCCGTTCGGCACGGCCATTCCCAGGACGTTCCTCGGCAACGGCGACGGCACCTTCGGTACGCCGATCCCCTTCGAGGTCACCAGCGCAGGCGCCGTGTTCCTCGGCCAGTTCACCGCCGACGCCAATCCCGATCTCTTCATCCACTCCGGCTACTTCTCGACCGTCTACCCCGGCGATGGCAGCGGCACGTTCGGCACCGGCATCCGCACCGACCACAACAGCGGCTTCACGACCATCACCGGCGATCTGAACGGCGACGGGAAAATGGATTGGGTCGGCTCGGGCAACTTTTCGCAGACCTCGTACATCAACGACGGCACGGGGCACTTCACGCCGCTCCAGACCATGGAGAAGAGTCGAGAGGCTGGTGCGCTCGCGGATTTCAACGGCGACGGCAAGATCGACCTCCTGCTGTACTCGGGCTACGACACGGAAACGCGGTTCGGCAACGGCGACGGGACGTTCGGCGCTTCCGTCACTTTCTCGATCACGCCTGGTCCGGGCGCGGCGGGAGCCACCTCTCCCGTCAGGACCGCGGACTTCGACGGGGACGGCAAGACGGACGTGGCATTCAGGACGAGTGTCTTTCTCGGGAACGGCGACGGCCGGTTCCGTCTTCGCGCGCGTGTGCACATGCCGGCCGATGGCATCGAGGCAGCCGACATGGACGGCAACGGCTCTCCGGATCTCGTCACCCTCAACTCCAACGCGGACGACGTGGCCGTGTTCCTGACAGGCACGACGAGCGATCCCACGGCCCCCTCGTCGGTGGCGCTTTCATCGGACCAGACCACCGGGCAGTACGGCAAAGGCATCGCGTTCACGGCCACGGTCACGGGCGGACTCGTTCCGCTCACCGGCGCGGTCACGTTCGCGGTCGACGGATTGCCGGAGGCCATCGTGGCCCTCGACCTTGAAGGAAAGGCCACCTTCACGACCGGGCTCGTCATCGGCCCGCACAACGTCACCGCCACCTACGCCGGGGATGAAAACTACGTCTCGTCGACGGACTCGATGACGCAGGCCGTGGGCAAGGGGCAGCCGTTCGCCACCATCAGCGGCTTTCCCAACCCCCGCCCGGCCCGGCAGCTCGTCATCTTCACCGTGGCCTTGTACGCCGAGCGGTCTTCGAAGTTTGCAGCGCCGGCCGGCGCGATGACGCTTCGCGACGGCAACACGCCGCTCAACCTGACCATCACGAACGGCCAGGCCTCGACCCGCGACCTCACCGTGGGATCGCACGAGATCAGCGTCGACTATCCGGGCGATGACAACTACGAGCCCGCCACCGCCAGCTACACCCAGGTCATCACCAAACCGGTGCTGGGGATCGCCGTTTCGGCCACCACGCCCGGCCCGATTTACGCCGGTACGCCGACGACGTTCCGCGCCTCCTCCAGCGCACCCAACTTCACCGGAACGATCACGTTCGCGGTGAACGACGTCGATCAGGCTACGGTTCCTCTGAGCAACGGCGCGGCCGAGCTCCAGCTGACGCTCCCCTGGGGCCATCACTTCGTCAAGGCCAAGTACTCCGGCGACGACACCTGGGCGGCGACCTCGGGCACCACCCAGTTCGACGTGCAGATCGGACCGTGGGGCACGCCCGTGATCGTCGACGCTGCCGCGAACAGCACGGGCACGGTCTTCCTCCGATGGTCCCAGGTAACGGGCGGCGTGACCTACACCATCTGGCGGAAGAAGACACTGCTCGACGGATGGCAAGCGATCGGAGCGTACGGTACGAACGTGTACAACATGCCGACGTACATGGAGGTCAACAAGACCTGGATGTATGCCGCCACGGTCACGGACGAAAACGGCAACGTCTCCCCGATGGGACCGCCCGATCTCGCCACCGCGGTCAGCTTCACCGATGAGACGGTCGTGAATCAGTCGACGCCGGTCAAGGCGGTCCATGTGACTGAACTGCGCGCGGCCATCGCCAGTGTGCGCACGTTCGCGGGACTGTCGCCCGCCTCGTACACCAACACGATCGCTGCCGGAACATCCATCCGCGCATCGGACGTCCAGGAGATGCGCACGGCCCTCGCACAAGCACGGACGGCGATCGGAGTGCCGGCCATTGCCTTCGGAGACCCGACGCTGACGCCGTCCGCGACATTCGTAAGAGCCATGCACATCGTTCAGTTGCGCGCCGGAACGAACTAGTAGGTGCCCACCCCGCGAGAGCGCCCCTCATCCGCCTGCGGATGAGGGGTCGCCCTCGCGGCAGACACTGTTCTACGGATAGTTCGAGTTCGAACAGGCGGCCGTGGTGATCTGCGTGATGCGCACCGGCGCGTTGTCGGTGGTCAGCGGGACGGAGCACGTCTTCGAGGGAGCTCCCCTCGGGGTGACCATACCGGGCACCAGCAACAGGTGCAGGTAGAAGTCGCGGTCGTCATCCTTCTCGGAATCCTCCGGCAGATTGCAGACGGAGACCTGCGCGCCGCGGTTCAGGCGGAAGCACAACAGCTCGCCGCCGAATCCGATCACCCGGATTTCCGGTTCCTCCTCTCCGGTGAACACGTCGAAGACGCCGACGGAGGCCTCGCCAAAGGTGCGTCCCCTCAGGCTCTGCCGCGGGAGGTCGACGAAGCACGACGTGAGCTCGGGGTCGGCCAGATAGCCGCGCGGGCTGGTGGTGGTCAATTTGAAATCGGTATCGACGAAGTTCTGGACGCGCGGCATGCAGTTCTCCTCTTCGTCGTCGTTGTCCGAGGGCCTCCCGTTGGCGACTTTCAGAAAGACGCCGTCGAGCATCCATTCGTGGGTATCGGACCTCACCGGATCGGGCGAGAGCCGGAACCACGGCCGGTCCGGCGGCTTCTCGTCCCGCATGTCCCGTTTCAGGATCTGCAGCGTGGCGTGGTGCGGCGCGATGCCCTTCAGCTTTGGATGGTGCTCGAACCGCGCCGGATCGCTGGCGTTGACCAGGACCACGCGATGGTCCCAGTCGGCAAAGCGCGGCGCGATGGCCGCGGGTTTGATGTGGGTGCAGACTCCGAAGAATTGAAAACGGACGTGTTCACCGGACATGACTCTCTCTCTCCTTTCATGGTTGCAGGTTGCGGTCATCCGCGTTCGATGCGGCTGGTGAGCACGGCGACGGACCTCCACGCCGAGCCGGGATCGCTGCGAATGGCTTCGCGCTGCGCCTGTTGCAACGCGGCGGCGGCGCCGCGCCCGCGGGCCAGCTCCTGGTGCACGGCCCGAAACAGCGTCCGCGCCTCGGTGTCGGCGATCGGCGTGAGCGTGCCGATGACGGCGGTGGCGCCGGCGGCCAGGAACCCGCCGCCCAGGCTGAGCGAGCGCGATTGCGCGGACGCGGGAGCACGGAGCGTCTCGCAGGCGGCCAGCACCACCACCGGCGTGCCGAGCTTCATCGACGCCACGCGGCTCCACGTCACCGGCTCGCCGCGGAAGAGCAGCGCCGCGTCGCCTTCACCCGGCTGCCGGCCCGTATGCCCAGCGATGTGGAGCACGTCCGCCTTCGACCCGGCGATCCCCGCCAATGAGGCATCGGCCGCGTGCAGCGCGGTTGCGTGCGGATAGAGCGCGGCGATGTCGGTGAGCTCCTCGTCCCCCGCGGGGAGAGCGACCGTGTCGTTCTGTTTGCCGGCCGGCAAGGCGACCGCCGTGACCGACGGCGGAGCGTCGCGCCGCGCTGCCGGCTCCAGCACGCCCGCGCTCGGGGCCATGGCCACGGTCATCGACTCCACGAGGTAGCGTTTGGTGGTGGCGTCGGTGAGCGCGGCGAACGGGACTTGCTGCAGCGGCGCATCGGCCACGACGATGAGCTGCCGCACGCCGGCGAGCGCGCCCGCCGAGGGACGGATCAGCAGGTCGTACAACCGGCGTTCATCCGCCGATTGAATCGCCTCCATCGCCCCCTCCGGCGTCACTGCGGTTCGCGCCACGGCGACCTCGCCGGCCGTGACGCAGAAGGCCACGATCTCGTCCGGCAGGACCGCCAGTTCCAGGACCGCGGCATCGCTTCCCACGAGTTTCTTCTGCAGCGCGGCCAGCGAGGCGTTCTCCGCGCGCGCCTGCAGGCGGTCGGCATCCTGAAACGCGGCCGCGACGTCGCCGCGGTCGAGCTCCAGCGGGATGATCGTTTCCAGCAACGCCCGGCGTGAGCCAGCCAGCCGCCGGTCCGTTTCCACCGTGTCGATGCCATCGCGAAGATCGCGCAGCGCGGCGTCGCGGTCGCCGCCACGCAGGGACGCCCGAGCCCGCAGAAGGAGCGCCTCGGGGACGTAGAACCAGTGACGCGTGGCCCGGTAGTGCCCGAGTGCGCGCGTGAGCAGCGTCCGCGCGGCGCGCGGATCGTGCGGCAGCATTGCGGCGCCGGCGGCGAAATCCGCGTCGGCCTCGGCGCGCGCGCGCAGCGCGGGATCGGTGATGCGTTTCGCGATCTCCCCTGCCTCGCGCGACAGTTCCGCCGCGCGCCCGGCATCGATCAGCGACTCGCGCACCAGTACGTTGCTCAGCTCCACCGGATCGCCGGCGGCGCGATGTCCCTCCTCCTCCAGCCGCAGCAGTCCGCGCGCGGCATCCGTGGCGCCGTTGCGCAGCGCCACGCGCGCCGCGTCGCCGACGCTGGCCAGGAGCCGGTTGCCGCGCCCTTCACCGCTCTCGAATGCGAACGACTGCGCGCGCAGCGTCCACGCTTCGTCCGGCCGTCCCAGCGACAGGAGCGCCGTGGAACGGATCCCCTGCATGAAGGCCAGGTTGCTGGTCTCGCCGAGCTTGCGGAAGGTCTGCTCGGCCTCGGCGCTGAGGTCCGCGGCGGCGATCCAGTCTTCGTCGGCGATGCTGCAGAGGGCCAGCTCCCAGCGGATCTGCGCAGCAAGCGCGGCGTAGCGTGTTTCTCCACGCAATGCTTCGAGCTCGCGCCGCGCGCCGGACACGTCGTTCTGGTCGAAGCGCGTGTTTGCGGCGTAATACCTCGCCACCAGGGCCATCGGACCGCCGCCGAACAACGCCGCCGCGCGGCGCAGATCGGGCTCCGCCGCCGCCGGCGCGCGGCGGCTGTACGTCATCCGGCCGCGGCGATAGACAGCGTGTGCCTCGGCGAGCGTGCCGCGCCGCTCCGCGGGAGCGCGATCGATGGCCTGCACGGCGTCGCGCAGCAGCGTTTCGCCGGAGAGCCGCGCCAGCGCGTCTCCGATGGCGCGCGCGACGCCGAGCGTGCGCGCACTTTCCTCGGTCTCCCCGCGCAGCGCAGCCTCCCCCCAGCGGCCGAGGTACTCGGCCTCGCCCCAATTGCGGCTCTGCTGCCGGTAGCGGTCGACGAACGCATCCACCGCCGCCTGATCGCCGCGCGCGGCGGCGGTCTCCATCTGCGGCTGCTGGCGCTGGAAGAGCGACTGTCCGGTCGCTTGCGGAAGACGGCGCAGATGTTCGCGCGCCTCGGCGGCCCACGGCGACGACGCATCGAGCAGGAGATAGCGGTCCCACGTCTGGCGCGCCGGCTGGGTCAGGCCGAGGCGTTCCAGGATCAGCGCGCGATTGAACAGCGCCTCGGCCAGACGCGCGTCGAGGCCCAGCGCACGATCCACATGCGCCAGCGCATTCGGATACAGCGACGCCCGTCCTTCACGCAGCGCGGTCATGTATTCCGCCGCCGCCAAGTCGCTCCATGCGCGCGCCTCGGCGGGCGCGCGTTGCGTGGCCAACTCGAGACGACCGATCGCGTCTTCCGGTTTCTCGACCAGCACGAGCCCGATGCCGGCAGCGTGCTGCGCCTCGGCGGAGCGATCGCTCTCGGCCCGCTCCACCAGCTGACCGGCGGCGCCGATCAGTTTCATCCGCGCCGCCTCGCTCTTCGGATCGGCGCTACGCATCGGTCCGCGATACGGCGCCCAGCCGAATCCGCCCGTGAGCCGCGCCTCGGAGGTGCGCGCCGATTCCGGCGCCAGCCGCACCAGCCGTTCCGTGGACGTCGTCTGCAGCGCGCGCCACAAGAACGGCGCGGCGCCGGCGAGCACCACCAGGCTGGCGGCCAGCGCCAGCCAGCGGCTGCTGCTCGGTTGCGCGCGCGGCTCCATCAGATCCATGGCCGCCTTGAGAGCGCTCATGCACCTCGGGCATTCCTCGAGGTGCGCCAGCACCTCGGGCATCTCGCTGCGGCGCAGCTTCCGCTCGGCGAAAGCGGCCAGACGCTGCGGGTCGAGACAGTCAGTCATCCGGCCTCCTGTGCATTGGTCTGCCGAGCGGCATCGCTTTTCCCGCCGCGCAACCCCAGATCGATCTCGCCGGCCGTCGTCGCGCCGATCAGGTCGGCGGCATCGCCGGCATCGAACCCCGATGCCGTGAGCGCCATGCGCAACCGTTTGACCAGCGACTCCACGCGGCGGTAGAGCGGGCGCTGCGGGAGGCGCAGCAGTCCCGAGATGTCGGCAATCGTCATTCCCTCTCCGAAGTGGAAGCGGATGATCATCCGGTCTTCCAGCGGCATCGCCGCCAGCGTCTCGCGAACGATTTGCCCCGCGCGGCCGGCCAGTTGTTCGACATGCCCCGCCAGCACCCGGTCATCCGCGCGGTCGGTTGCGGAGAGCTGAAACTCGACAGCCTCCAGATCGACGGGCCGCGGACGCGGGGCACGCTCCGGCAGCCGCGCTTCCATCTCCGCCACGCGCTCGCGCGTCAACGTCGGATCGATGGCCTGCACGATCGGCAGCGCTTCCTCGAGCGTGCGGTGCTCGCGGCGAACGATCCGCTCCAGCGCGATCCCCGCCTCGCCGAGACGCTCCGCCTCCCGCGACGCATGCCAGCGGCCGGTGCGCGACGTACGCTGGTCGATCAGGAATCGCTGGACGATGACCACGAGAAACGTCGACAGCGACGAACGCCCCTCGAACGGCCGGAGCACCGCATAGTCATTCTCGATCAGCGCCAGCCGGACCGTCGAAGCGAAGTCCTCCGCATCCGCGCCGAAGACTCCCGCGCGGTGGCAAACACGCGCAATGACGCGGTCGATCAGTTCGAGGTTCGACTCGAACAGCGCTGCGACGTCCATTTGGAATTGCGAAGCCGGAAGACGTAGTAAGGATACTCCGGCTTGACCAATTCGCGAGAACCATCCTGGGTAGGGAACCGCCGTTCCCGGTACACTCCTCAGCATGGCCAAAGCGCTGATCAAGACCCGCGCACAGCTCATGGACGCGCTCCGTCTCGCCTCGGAGCTCGAGCACCAGCTCATGTGCCAGTACCTCTTCGCCGTCTATTCGCTCAAGCGGTATCCGTACGAGCGGTGGTCGGGGCCGGGGGAGAACAAGAAAGAGATCCTCACCGAGGCGGAGCTGGAGCGGGTGCGGCGCTGGGCCATGAAGATCACGCTCATCGCCCGGCAGGAGATGGAGCACCTGGGGCTCGCGCTCAACATGCTCTCGGCCATCGGCGGGACGCCGTCGTTCTCACGTCCGAACATGCCGCAGCGGCTGAAGTACTACGGCAACGCGGACATCAAGCTGGAGCTGACGCGCGGCGATCTGAAGACCATCAAGCGTTTCCAGAAGTTCGAGAAGCCGGATGAGCTGGAGGAGTTCTGCAAGCTGCCGCCGATCGGCGACAAGGACGTCGATCAGGAGTGCGCGGCCCGTTGGTGCAGCAAGAAGAAGCGCGTCTCGCCCGAGACGTTGATGGCGGCGTTCCGGGAGGATGACGGCGAGGACGATGGAGACGCGCCGAGCTTCAAGGCTCTCCGCGGCGGCGCGCCGCATGTCGATCAATACGGCGTCCCTTTCCAGTCGGTGCAGGAGCTCTACCAGGAGATCGACGCCGGCTTCGCCTTCCTCTCGCTGTCGCTGGGCGAGAACAATCTCTTCATCGGCAACCCGCAGAACCAGATCTACGGCGGACCTCCGAGCCCGCTCTACGGGTCGATGAACGACCTCAATCAGTACGGGCTGTCGCTCATCGCCGTCACCGATCTGAAGTCGGCGCAGCAGGCCGTGCGCATGATCATCGAGCAGGGCGAAGGGGCCACGGTCCCGCCGAACTATCTGCCGAACACGCACTTCTGTCTCTTCACGCAGGTCCGCGGAGAGATGGAGGAGGACGGCGGGAAGCTCGGCAAGCTCGGCGCGCGGCGCGTGGTGCCGAACCCGATGGTGCGCATGCAGCCGGACGTGACGGTGGAGAAGGAAGTCACGCTCATCGACAACCCCGACACCCGCCGCGTGGCGGAGCTCTTCAACCAGTGCTACGAGGTGATGCTCCTCCTGCTGCTTTACCTCTACAGCGATCAGGTCAAGACGGACGAACAGTCGAACGGCCTCATGGACGCAGCGTTCTTCCCGTTCATGACCATGTTCATCCGCCCGCTGGCGGAGATCCTCACCGAGCTGCCGGCCTTCGCCAAGTACGACCCGAAGAACTTCGAGACCGCCGGCCCCGGCTTCGAGCTGGCCGGAGACGTGGTGCTGTTCCCCAATCTCCAGCAGACCTGGAATCTCTTTCAGGAGCGCATCGACGCGCTGGTCCTCGGGTTCCGCCAGCTGACCGCGCGCCGCGCCGCGCCGCCGCCGGCGGGCAGCCCGTTCGCCGCGGCCATGGGCCAGGTCGACCCGGTCAAGCCGCAGTGGGGCTGGGTGCCGCGGCACGATCCGTGGCTGAAGCTGCCGAGCCAGAAATTCGAGGAAGTGCTCCGCGACCGCGAGGAGCTGTGGAAACAACTCCAGCAGGAAGGAACGACCATCTGGCCCGAGGAAGCGGGCGACAACATCGCCGTCGGCGAGCCGTTCGAGCACTTCCGCAAGGAGCCGCCGTCGTACCCGTGGCTGCGCCTCTACTACCTCCGCCAGAACATGGAGCGGATCGCGCTGGACTGGAAGAGCAACTGGCTGAATGTGGGTCTGACCTAGGAGACTTCGTGAGCACACTGACGCTGAACTTCGAAGGCTGGTTCCAGATGCGCATGGCCACGGATCCCGATCCGACGGACGAGAAGCGCGGCGTGAGCGGCTATACCTTCGCGCTGGCGGGCGAGCCCGATCTGGACGCCAAGGTCCACATGCAGCCCGACGAGCCGGGCGTGTGGCAGCGCAAGTTCGGCCCGGGCGATGACGACGGTCCGAACCTGCCGGTCGGCGCGACGTCGAAGTGGGGCGGTCCGCGCGTCGGCGTGACGGTCCAGAGCGCGTCCATCGGCAAAGACAACGCGCCGCAGTACGTCGGTGCGCGCGTGGCCTTTCTCGACGCCATGATCCTCGAGCACAACGGCGTGCTGGTGCGGAACGACTACTTCTTCATCGATCCGCTGCGCGTGCGCATCTTCGAGGCCGGCGGCACGACGCTGATCGAGCGGCGCGACTGGGTCAATCCGTCCGATCCGTCGATGCCGCTCTGGGAAGCGACCAGCGCGCAACTGATCCGCCGGCAGCCGACGATCATGCAGTCGAACTCCCCGATGGTGGCGGCGGCCACGGGTCTCAAGGACGCCTCGAACGCCACGTGCATCGAGAACCGGCTGGAGCGGCAGAAAAACCTGAAGGCGCTGCTGAAAAAGACCAAGGACACCACGGAGATCGCCGCGCTCACCACCCGCATCGAGCAGCTTTACATCGTCGAACAGTGGTGGAACCTGGCCGTCGGCACGTTCAACAACCGCCCCATCGACCGCCGCGCCCACCAGCTGACCTTGCTCTTCGACGGCTGGAACATCGGCGTCTGCGGCGACGTGTACGCCAACGCCCCCGGCGGCGACCCCTCGCAGGAGTGGCCGCTGTCGTTCTGGATGGGCGGCTGGGACGGGGACGCGCTCTGCGCCTACATTCGCGGGACGTGGCAGATCCCGTTGAAATGATCCGCGGGTCGTAACGAGGGCATGCGGGAGTCGTAACGAGGGCATGCGGGAGTCGTAACGACGGCATGGGGGAGTCGTAACGACGGCAGGGGAGATCGTAGCGAGGCCACTTGGCGCCGTAAGGAAGGCACACCAGGGTCGTAACAAGAGCAGGCGAGGGTCTCAACGAGAGCAGGCGAAGTCGTAACGGGAGCAGGCGAAGTCGTAACGGGAGCAGCCATGTGTCGTAACGACAGCAGACCGAGTCGTATCAAGTACACCCGCGGGTCGTAACGACAGCACAAGGATGTCGTAACGAGTGCACCGGCGGGTCGTAACGACAGCAGGCCGAGTCGTATCGAATACACCCGCGGGTCGTAACGACAGCAGAACGAGTCGTATCGTGTACACCCGCGGGTCGTAACGATAAGACGCGGACGTCGTAACGAGTGCACCCGTGGGTCGTAACGACAGCAGGGAGAGTCGTATCGAGTGCACCAAGAGTCGTAACGACAGCACCGTGGGTCTTAACGAAATGACCCGAAGGTCCTAAAAGAGCAGGCCTTGTCTACTCGTTAGGACACACGAGTCGTAAACAGAGCTGGACATGTCCCCTCGGCAGGACACTTTGGCTATGCCGTGGCCTGCATCTCCGCAATGGCCATCTCCAGGGCCGCACTCTTGAGCTGTTCCTGTTCCGAGAGGTACTCGACCTCGGCCTGCCGCGCCGAGGAGGCCGCGATCTCACGGCTCCCGAGGACGCACGACCAGATCAGGAAGACGTCCTCGAAGACAACCCAGGCGGCGTGCTCGAGGAAGCGCCACCACTCGGCATTGGCCGCGCCGTAGACCGATTCGGGCCAGTAGATGCCGCGCAGGAAGTGATCGGCAGCCACGATGACCGTGGCGGTGATCAGGACGTGCCAGTCGAGATAGAAGGCCAGGAACGCCAGCGAGCCGAAGACGTGGAAGTGCGTCTCGATGCGGCCGCCGGTTAAGTGGATTAGCAGGGCCGAGGAAAGCATCTGCGAGGCGGCGATGACGTGCCGCGTCAGCACCGTGCCGGGGCGAAAAATCGCCAGCAGGATCGGCAGGATGATGATGCCCGCGCCGCCGAGGATGGCCACCCAGACGTGCATGTGCAGCACGCGCTCTTTTCCCGCCCATGCGTACGGCGAGACCCAGAGCGCGCCGGCGATGCCGGCCAGGTACTGCACGACCAAAAGCACGGCGAACATCCGGTCGATCCGCACGCGGCGGACGCGCAACTGCTCGTCGCGGATGGTATCGGCGCGCAAGGCGGTGGTGGTGTCGCTCATCGGATCTCTCCTTTTGCCGGCTTCGTGCTGATGGCGCAGCCGAACACCGGATGCGTTCCTTGGCCGGACTGTGTGTTGGCGATGCGGATGATCCCGGCCCGTCCGCTGTTCAAGCCGGCATGCCCGCGCAGCAGGGTGATGCCGCCTTCGAAGCGCAGCCGGCCTTCGCCGTCATACAGAAATGTCTGCCCCGAGGTGAAGCCGCCGAAGAGCGCGGCCTCGGCGCCGTTCTCATCGATCAGCACGTGCGCCCTGCGCAGCCGCGTGGCCGCGTCGTACACGTCCGACTTTTCCCAGCCGACAGGAAACTCGCTGGGCCGGTAAACCAGGACATACGACTGCACGGAATGCGGAGCCTGCTCCAGCACCGCTTCGAGCTCTTTGATGCTGGCCCGGCTGCACGAGCAGTGCGGATGGACGAGCATCACCAGCGTCCACGCCCCTGAGGCGCGCTGGACGCTGCTGCGCGCCGGCCACGACGTAGGAGCAATGGCCGCCTGCCCCGGCGTGCTCTCGAACCCGCGGATGGCCCGAAACGCCGCCGTCACGGTGGCCGCCCAGACCACGGCTGCGATCGTCAGAGCTCCGAAAATGATCCCGCGGCGCTTCATTTCTTCTTCAGCGCCTCCAGCGGAGAGATCGGGAGCTTGTCCTTCTCGAACTTCATCCGCCCGCCGGTGAGCAGCTCGATGCGCACGCCGAGCGGGATCGTGTAGAACTCCTGCGGAGTGACCTGCGTAACGCGGCCATCCGGATAGCTGATCGTGGCGCGATCGAAATTCATCTCGCGTCCCTCTCTCTTGTTTTGGGGATTGCCTGCTCATTGTACGAAGAGAGAGGGCTGAATGGAAGATGTAACTTACTGTATCCACAGGACTTAATGGAGCACAGCGGGAGTTACTGCGGGGAGGAATGCACTCATCAACGCAACGCCATCCTCCCGGAAGTCCGCGAGAAATATTCGAGCGTTGGAGGTCTACGGCACTATTGTTTCGACGCGGTGGCGAGTGAGGACGGTGGCCACCAGACGCTGGTCGAGCGTGAGCAACGTCGCGTCGTTGGCCTCGGCGATGGCAACGAGGTAGGCATCGGTGACCTGCTGATGTCCGAGCAGAGACCGGAAGGAGCTCTCGATGCTGACCAGCGAAGGGAGTTTGTCGAGATACACGTGATGCTCGTCAGAGATCAGGCGACTGAGCAACTCGAGGGCCTGGCCCGGAGTCTTGGTCACGCCTACGATGGCGGGGTTCGATGACAGCCGAACGAACCCGAGCTGTGTCAGTAAGCAAGTGGCCCACGCACGGCTCGGACGGCGGTCGAGCCGCCGCACCACGGCACCATGGAACTGATGATTTGGCCAGGCAAGCGCCAGTAGAACATTGACGTCCAGCAGGAGCGGCTGGACGTCAGACGATGCCATCTTCATCCAGACTCTTCTGGATCTTCGCGGCGGAAATCACGCGGCTTCCTTTCGGCACGTCAAATGAGGCAAAGCGGGCACGCTTCCCCCGTGACGGAGGAGCCGGCTGCGGCTGCAGGGCCGTGCGGGCCATGTCCGAAAGGACACGCCCGAGCCGGCGGCCCGTAGCGCGGGAGTGCGCCAGAGCCGCTTCGTAGACATCGTCGTCGATCGTCACTGTCGTTCGCATGATTCGATGATACGGTGATGTACCTGTATCAGCCAACACTTGGGGCCGCGAGAAAAATTCAGTTCCCCCTACCACCCCATCTTCTCGATGTTGTAAGCGGCATCGCGCCACCGCCAATCCGCGGCATGCCGGTCAGCGCTCAGGACCGGCTGCTTCGCAGGCGCATCTTCTCGTAGAACACGCGCGCCGCTTCGCTGCAGCGCACTTCCCCCATGCGGACCGGGCGCTTCAGTGACAACCCTTCCAAGCTCTGGCAACGGCTCAGCGCCACGTAGACCTGTCCATCGGCGAAGGCTCCTCTAGCCAGGTCGACCATCACCCGCTCGAGCGTGAGTCCCTGAGCTTTGTGGATCGTCACAGCCCACGCTGGCATCAACGGAAATTGCCGGTAGACACCGGCAACCTCCTCGACGATCGTCTTGGTTTTCTCGTCGAGGGCGTAGCGGATGTCCTCCCATTCGATCATCTCAACGTCGTGCTCGATCCCGTCGTCGAGCCGCACGCGAATGGCCGCGTCCTGCAGGGCCGTGACGATGCCTACAGTGCCGTTCACCCATCGCTTCTCCACATCGTTCCGCACGAACATCACCTGCGCTCCCCGCTTGAGCGAGAGCTGTCGAGGCGCAGGCAGCTTGTCTGCTCCGGCCGTCTCGAACGATCCTTCCGCGCTCGCCTCATACGTACGAGGTGTCCCCGGGAGCGCGAGCAGCCGTGCGTCGTTCTCCTCGGCGGCCGCCTGGCGAGTGGGCACGAGGATCAGATGCTGCCCGTTGAGCGCACGGCCGGTGCAGCGGCTGTTCAGCTGCGCGACAGCTTCTGCGGCGCCGTCCCCGGCACGTACGCGCGCCAGCAATTCCGCGAAGGTGTTGTCGCGCTGCCTGTAGACGATCTGCAACTCGACCGGAAAGAACGCCAGCCCTTTCAGGCAATGGGCCGAGAAAAAGTGCGGCGTGGCGTACCGCTCCCCGATCTCCTGTGCATCCCTCGGCGTCACGACCGGAGGAAGCTGAAACAGATCGCCGACCAGGATCATCTGCACTCCGCCGAACGGCAGTGCGGACCCGCGGTTGACTCGCAGAAAGGCGTCTACGCCGTCCAGAATATCGGCCCGCACCATCGAGATCTCGTCGATCACCACGAAATCGACCTTCTCGATGAGAGACGTGTCACGCTCCTTGCGAATGTCCTCTGGCCGAACCGGCCGAAGCGGCAGCTTGCAAAACGAGTGGATGGTCTGCCCTCCCGCGTTCAGCGCCGCCACTCCCGTCGGCGCCAGAACGATCGACTGCTTGTCCGGGAATCGCGCGCGCAGTTCGCGAATGAACGTCGACTTCCCGGTCCCCGCTCCGCCGGTAACGAACACGATCTGCTTCCCGCGAGCCACCGCGTCGAAGGCCGCCTGCAACTGGCGGTTGATTTCGATCGGCTCCGGCGCGCGCTTTTTCGCCAATCGTCGCCGAGGAACGGGCTCGAGGAGTTTGGATGACGACCGCGAGGAGCGCGGCGCGGCGTTATGGTCAGTTCGGGAACGTGGAGGGCGAGACAGCCCCTTCGACGAGCGTGTCGGCTTCTCCGGCACCGGCTCCTTCAGCAGCTTCGCAACTTTGGTGGCTAGCTGGTGCCATTCATTCCGGAACTCCCAATCCGTGCCGCCCTCGTCGAGAAGGCGGTACATCTTTCGGACGTGCTTCAACCGATCACGCGCCGCACGGTTCCGTGGCAACCTCTCCATCGCCAAATCGACCCAGTCGATCAGCTCATCGAACGTCACGGTACTCATCCTTCAAGCGAGACGATGATCACTGTGAGCCTTTGAGCCTCCCTCAACAACCCCTACCAGCCCATCTTCTCGATGTAGTACGGCAGCATCTTCCTCCACCATGGCCAGTCGTGGTCGACGTCGTGGCCCCAGACGTCGAGCCAGTGGGGGATGCCTTTGGACTCGAGGATGGCGGCCATGCGGCGGGAGGCGTCGGGGGCTTCGTAGGCGCCCTGGCCGGTGGCCAGGATGATTTTGCTGTGGTTGCGCAGGAGGTCGAGGTAGGCGCCGTCCAGGCCGGGCAGGTAGTCGGCTGGGTTGTTGAAGTAGCAGTTGGCGTCGCTGAAGCCTTTGAAGTAGTCGGGGCCGAGGTCGTAGAAGCCGCTCATGGCGATGGTGGCGTCGAAGAGGTCGGGCCGGCGGAACAGGGTGTTCGCGGCGTGGAAGGCGCCGAAGCTGGCGCCGGAGGTGGCGATGCGCGCGCCATCATTGCCGGAGGCGCGGCGGATATAGGGCACGACCTCGTTCTCGATGTACTGCATGTAGAGCGCTTGCCGGCGGGCCTGCTCGGCCACGGGCAGCTGCCGGTCCATCCAGGCCAGACGGTTGATGCTTTCGATGGAGAAGATCTGTACGCGCCCGGCCATGATGGCCGGCTCGACGGCCTTGATGAGGAAGAAGCGCTCGTTCTCCAGGAAATCGGCCGCGGCGGTCGGGAACAACAGCAGCGGATGCCCTCGCTCGCCGTACGTCACGATCGGCATGTTCATGCCGAGGGCGGGGCTGTGCCATTCCTCGATACGGCGCGGGAGATGCGGATCGACGTATTCCATGGCGCGGGAGAGTACACCAAGAGGGGACGCGAGGGTGTGCGCCGGGAGCAACCACACGGACGCTATACTGTGGTGCCCGAGAGAACGAGCAACTCCCTTCGCTAGGCAATGCACAGCTCAGAGCAATCGCATGGGCAGGACTTTCGACTACGACGTATTCCTCAGCCATAACACGAAGGACAAGCCACGCGTCCGCCGGCTCGCGGAAAGACTGAAATCAGCAGGAGTGCGCGTGTGGTTCGATGATTGGATCATCAAGCCGGGTGACGATGTCTATCTGGCCATCGAGCATGGCCTCGAAGCCGCCCGCGTACAGGTGTTGTGTCTGTCGCCCGCTGCCCTGGGATCGGACTGGGTCGGGCTGGAACGCAGCACGGTGCTGTTTCGCGATCCATCCAACGCCGGACGTCGCTTCATCCCCCTTTTGCTCACGGACTGTGAATTACCGGATACCCTACGCCGCTACAAGTACGTCGATTTCCGAAACGATACGGACCACGCGTTTCAGGAATTGCTGAGTGCCTGCCGCATCGATTTTGTCGTCAAGCCAGCGTCGGCGAATAGGGCCGCCAATCGCGCCGCTCCACGAAACGGGCAGGAATTGCGAACCTCAAAGAGCAGGAACAATCCCGAACCGGTTCACAAATCGCCTCCCGGACTTCGATTACGCCATTGTCTACGCGGACACGATGAGTTCATTAATCGACTTTCCTGGGCGCCAGACGGTGTCCGCTTTGCATCGTCCGCACACGACGGGTTGATTAGAATCTGGAGCTCTGATACAGGTCAACTAATACGAACCCTGCGCACTGCGAAGCGCGACATCGACAAGCCGCACTGGTCCATCCTGTGGTCGGAAGGCGCCTATCGAATCGCATGGACTCCAGCATGGTCACCCGACGGCAGCATGATCGCATGCGGCTATGGAGATGGCGCGGTTCGCTTGTGGAGCGCCGCCACTGGCGATTTGCTGCAAACGCTCAAAGGCCACGCCAACAAAGTCAACAATGTGGCATGGTCGCCGGATGGGCGGCTGCTCGCTTCGAGCGCCGATGACGCTCTGGTGAAGTTGTGGGATACCGCTCAATGGATTTGCGTCGCAACACTCTCGGGCCATCGCTCCGGTGTCAACAACGTGGCATGGCATCCGGAGGGTCAGATCCTCGCTTCGGGCTCACTCGATGGAACCATCACACTATGGGACCGCGCAACTCACACGCGTCTGAGAACGCTCTCCGGGCATCAGGATATCGTCATTACCATCACGTGGTCGCCAGACGGACGAACACTGGCGTCGAGCTCTGGTGACGAGACAATTCGCCTGTGGAATCCATCTACCGGCCTGGCCACGCGGATATTGGAGGGCCACCATGGCGCCGTGAGCTGTGTCGCATATTCCGCGGATGGCAAGATCTTCGCGTCGAAGGGCATCCGGCCTGATTCGACGGTGCGATTCTGGAGTGTTGGATCATGGGAGACTGTTGCCATATTGGAGGAAAAGGCCGGCGAAATGTGGTTTGCGGGCATCGCATTCCACCCGACACAGATGCTCTTCGCATCTCTCGATTCGGCGGATACCGCAATCCGCATCTGGGAGGTCGACTCGAACACGCTTCTCGGCATCAGTCCTCCTCTGCAATCGGTCCAGTATTCATCGGCAAAAATTGTGCTGATCGGAGAAAGCGCCGTAGGCAAGACAACTCTTGCCCATCGATTGATCGACGATCGCTATATACTGACTGATTCGACGCATGGCATGAATGTGTGGCGGCTCGAGTTGCCCCTACCGGAAAGCCCGTCGCTCGAGCGCGATGTACTGTTATGGGACCTTGCGGGTCAGGATGATTACCGGCTCATCCATCAACTGTTCCTCGCTGATGCCGCGCTGGCCCTATTACTGATCAATCCTCACAAAGATGATCCATTTGCCGACGCCGCTGACTGGCTCAAGGCGCTGAGCGCCGTCATCGCCGTGAAGGGTGCAAAGCATGACATCCCCAAATTGCTGATCTCAACGCGACTGGACGTCGGCGGCATTAAAGTAAGCCAAGAGAAGGTGGACCGCTTCCTGAAGGAGCATGCCTTCCAAGGCTACTTGACGACTAGCGCCAAGCGTGGTGACAACTGCTCGGACAACGAAAACGGGAACCAGCCGTCGGCGCTCAAACAGCTCATCGCGAAGCATATCCCCTGGAACGACTTGCCGCGCACGTCCACGCCGCGTTTGTTGGCCGCGATCAAGAACACGATTGTAGCCATGCGCGATGAATCGGATATTCGCCTCATGCGCTTTTCAGAGTTGGCCCAACGTCTGGAGCAGGCACTGCCCGAGGAGGAGTTCGGCGATGCAGACGTGCGAACGGCGGTGACGCTGATGGCCAATCACGGACTGGTCCGTACACTGAAATTCGGCGACCTGGTGTTACTGCGACCCGACTTGCTGAACGGTTACTCCGCGGCGATTATCCGAGCCGCGCGCATGCACCAGGATGAGATCGGCTGTGTAACCGAGGAAGCGATTTACCGCGGTGATTTCGACTTTACCGGCGTGGAGCGCCTGAATCATCGGCCCGATGAGGAGCTTCTGCTGCGGGCATTGGTGCAAACACTATTGGACCACTCCTTGTGCATTCGCGAGAGCGAGGGCGGCGAATGGCTGCTGATCTTCCCATCTCAATACCGCCGCGACAGAGAAATCCCGGAACACCCGGAAGTGTTTGTTTCGTACACCTTTACGGGTGAGCTCCAGACCATCTATACGACGTTGATTGTAAGACTCTGGTACAGCCAGATATTCGGACAGAAAGAGCTATGGAAGAACGCCGCCGAATTCTGGACTAGCAAAGGCAATCGAGCTGGGCTTGTTTTTGAAAAAGCCAGGGATGGCATAGGAAAGTTGAGTCTCTTTTTCGATATGGCCGTTTCCGACGAGTTGAAGGTGGTGTTCGTTGAGTTCGTCCATCGGCATCTGAGCAAATATGGCCGCGACCTGTTGCGGGAGCGCCGCTATGTGTGCGAGTGCGGAGAACCGGTGACCAATCTGGCCGCTGTGATCAAGCGGCAGAGAAGCGGAATAGCTTTCATCACTTGCCAGGTGTGCGATCGGCCGGTGGCGTTTATGGACCACATCGAACAACGGCTGGGCACAGATAGGGTGGCTCAGAAGGTGGTCGCAATAGAGGAGACCGAAAGACGTGCACGCGACGCGCAGTCGGAAGAGCAGGGTCTGATCGGTCACATGATGACCATCTGCGCGGACGCAAACCAGATCTTCCGACCCGTGACGATGTTCGACCACGGAATCGACGGAGAGGTGGAATTCAAGGACGACGCCGGCAGAGCCAGCGGCAGAAAAATCTATGTGCAGCTCAAGAGCGGCGCTTCTTACCTGCGCAAACGAAAGCGTGATGGTAAGGATATTCTCGACCTGAGGAGTGCGCGGCACCTCAAGTATTGGATCAGCCAGCCCGTGGATGTGTATCTGGTCGTTCGCAATCGGGCCGGAGGAATCGGTCCGGAGACGATTCGTTGGATGAACGTGACGCGATATCTGAAGTCTCGTTCAAACAAGCGAAGCCGGCAGATCGAATTTGACGGACAGAAGTTGGACGCATCCGCCGTTTGGAACATTCGAGACGAATTCTTTCCGCCGCCTGAATTGCGCCGCGCCAGCGGATAGGTCAGCGTAATACATAGATCTCGACGTTCTCCGCGGCGTAAACGCGGCGGACGCCCGGCAAACCGGCCACCGTCCTACGGATAAGAGTTTGGTTGCGCGCGCCGAAGTAGAGGTGCGTCACGCCGCTCCGCCGCAGCCTGTCCAGGATCGCGGCATCTCCCACCTGGCCCGCTTCGTACCACGCGCCGAGCAGCTGTGTGATCGAGACCACGCGCTCGGGGGGCATGACCCAGGGATAGAGTCCGGGAGGGAGAATCGATTCCCGCCACCCGACGAGCGGAATCCAATACCCGCCGTCGATCCCGATATACGACCCGCCGATCCACGGCTGCACACTGACCGCGAATCGCGCGTTCTCCGGCGCATGTTCGCGAATCCATTCGAGCGCACGGACGTCGGCGGAGGTGGCCAGCACCGTGGCGGGGTTGACGATGTGCAGCATCCGCGATGCTCCCACGAGCGCGAAGACGACTGTCGCGGCGAGCAGGACGCCGCGCCTGCGCGACGGCCGCATGGCCTCGTCGCAGACGAACCGCAGGAGATGCGCCCCCAGGATCGAAAGCGGCAGAAAGAGCATGATGATGGCGGCGCTGTTGGTGAGGACGCGCATCCTCGGCAAGCCGATGCGGTCGAGATTGATCAGCAGCGCGGCGATGACGACCCACGCGCAAACGATGGCCATGCGCCAGCCGTCGCGGCGCTCTACTCCTCGTCGATGGACTCCCCGGCGCTTGCGTGCCTTCCGCTGCAGCAACACCACCAGGAGCAGCCACCAGGCAATGGCGGCGATCCGCGTTGCCACGCTCAGGCGAAAGGGAGCGAAGCCGAACAGCCCCCCGCTGGCGAGAGAAAAGAGAAACGTGTTGTGTGGGACCCACACGATGTCGCCCGGGGCGGCGTTCGAGGTTTCCCACTGCGCCAGCTCGGCGCCGGTGGGAGCTACGATCTTCCGTACTTGCGGTGCACGAGCGAGGTGCACGATCCACGGCGCGGTGATGAGCAACGCGGCAACACCCGCGGCGGTGCACCAGGCCAGACCCTTCCAACGGCGCTGGAGCATGAGAATCACGCCGAGAATGGCGGCCAGAATCGCGAAGACGATCAACACCCGAACATGGATCAGCACGAGGCCGGCGCTGAGGAGGGCCACTTCGATGGCACGCCGCGCGTTCGGATGACGGCCCAGCTTCCAGAACCCCGACGCCAGCGGCGGCAGCACCAGCAGGCCGCAGAGCTGGGTGTAGCGCCCCCAGGAAACGTAGTAGGCCGGAAAGAACGACACCAGCGTGGCCAGCGTGGCCGCGAGGAGAGCGGTCCGGCGGCTCCGGAACAACGCCGCGCCCGCGCAATACACGGCGAAGAAGATCAGCACGTTCAGCAGCTGGCCGAATCCCAGGATCATCCGCGGCACGTCCGTAAAGGACGTCAGGCCGGAGATCCAGGCCACGAACGCGGCGACGGCGTGGAATCCCCAGTGGTAGTAGAACGAGCTCTCCGGAATGAACGGAAAGTAACTGTCCGGCAGACGACCCACATCGACGAGCAGCCGAACGATCATCGTGTGATGGACCGAGTCGACCCACAGCGGCAGGACGATGTTCTCGATCTGACGGATCCGCGTAAAGGCCACGATGGCCGCCAGGGCGATGGCCGTGCCTTCGATGAGATCGGGCCGCCGAAGATCGCGTTTCCTGACGAGGATCGCGATCAGAACGACGACGAGAACGGCGAAGAAAACGCGGGCACCATTCGCACTCCACGACACCCGGCCCAGGGTCGACAAGAGGAAAACAACCGGCCAGAACGAGAGCCCGAGCGCGATCTCCTGCGCGAAGCGGATCACGCCGTCACGGCTGCCGGTTCTCAGGAGGCGCGTGACGATCGCTCCGGGCACCCACAGCGTGGCGACCCCAGCCATCGCCGCGAGAGCCAGATCCATGGCCACAAGTATAGAATCGTGCCTCTCGCTCCCCGCGCAGTCACGGATCTTTCGAACGGAGGCTTCTTTGCGCAGTCGTCTGCTGCGTTGTGCCCGCGGGCACGGGCTGGCTCGTGCTCCTCTGTTTCTCCTGGCCTTTGGCTGCGCCCTCGGTGCGTTCTCGCTGACGTTCACCCACCTGGCCGGCTCGTTCGGAGGCCCCGGTTTCGAGGACGGCACGGCAACGGCGGCGCGCTTCAACTCCGACGCGGCCATCGCCGTCGACGGTTCAGGAAACGTCTACGTGGCCGACTCCGGCAACCACACCATCCGCGTGATCTCGCCCACCGGAGAAGTGACGACGCTGGCCGGCGTCGCCGAGACGCCCGGCGTCACCGACGGACGCGGAGCGCATGCGCTCTTCAACACTCCCAGCGGCATCTACGTCAACGGCTCCGGCGCGGTGTTCGTGGCGGACAGCTTCAATCACACCATCCGCAAGATCGGCTCCGGCGTGACCAGCACGTTCGTCGGATATCCGGGATTCTTCGGCTTCGTCAACAACACCGGATCGGCGGCGCGCTTCAACCAGCCGCGCGGCATCACGGCCGATGGCTCGGGGAACCTGTACGTCGCCGACACGGGCAACCATTCGATCCGCATGATCACGCCGGGCGGCGCGGTCACCACGCTGGCCGGGACCGGAGTCTCCGGCAACGCCAACGGCACGGGCACGGCGGCCTCCTTCAGCGTTCCGATCGGGATCGTGTACGAACCGACGTCGAACGCGCTCTACGTGGCCGACTCCGGCAATCGCGTCGTCCGCCGGATCACATTGCCGGGCGCGGTCGTGACGACGTTCGCCGGAACCATGAGCACTCCCGGACACGGCGACGGCGCCCCTGGCTTTTTCTTCTCGCCGAGCGGCATCACCGTCGACAGCGCCGGGACGTTCTACGTCTCCGATTCCACCGATCATACGATCCGCTCCATCACCAGCGGCGGCACGGTGGGAACGACGGCCGGTCTGACGTTCTATCCCGGGCCGGATGACGGAGTGCTCCCCTTCGGAGCGAAGTTCCGCTCGCCCGCGGGGATCGCCGCGTTCGGAACCACGACGCTCTTCGTCGCCGACACCGGCAATCACACCGTCCGGAAACTGGCGCTCAGCGGGAGCTCCTCGACATTCGCCGGCCTGGCCAATGCGTCCGGCGGCACAGCCGACGCCACGGGAAGCGCCGCGCGGTTCAACAGCCCTTCCGGAATGGCCGCCTATCCCGGACCCACGCCCGCGACGACCTTCGCCTATGTCTCGGACACGGGGAACAACGCCATCCGGCGGGTCTTCGGCGACGGCGACGTGGAGTTCGTGGCCGGCGGAACGTTCGGATTCGCCAACGGCGCCGGAGCGGCGGCGCAATTCCGCAGTCCGGACGGACTGGCCATGCGCTTCAGCGATCTGTCCATCTACGTGGCCGACGTCGGGAATCACTGCATCCGCCACGTCACCTACGCAGGCACTGTGACGCTCTTCGCGGGCCAGGCCACGGTGCCGGGAAGCGCGAACGGCGACCGGCTCACCACGGCCAGCTTCAGCTCGCCGCGCGCGGTGGCGCTCAACAACGCCGGCACCACGCTGTACGTTGCCGACACCGGCAATTTCCGCGTGCGCAAGATCGCCATCGGATCAGGGATCGTCTCCACGCTGGCCGGTTCGGGCTCGTTCGGCATCGCCGACGGCAACGGCACCTCCGCCAGCTTCGGGGTGATGACCGGGATCTCCGTCGACTCCTTCGAGAACGTCTACGTCGCCGAGTCGGCAACCGGGACCATCCGGAAAATCGAGCCGGATGGCGACGTGACGACGTTCGCCGGCTCTTCGGTCTGCTGCCCCTCACCGCTCGACGGCATCGGGACGTCGGCGCGCTTCGGATATCCGGGACCGACCTCGATCGCCGGAGGATTCGTCGCCGATCCGAATGGGCACCTCATCCGCACGATCGACCTCACCACGGCCGCCGTCGGGTCGGCCGGCGGAAAGGCAAAGACGAACGGGACGTCCGACGGCACCGGCACGTTCGCCCGGTTCAACGCCGCCGCGCGCATCGCCACGGTGGGCAGCAAACTCATGATCGCCGAGGGACACACCATCCGCTACGGCGTCACGGAGATCGCCGACCGCGCCGTCATCGATTCCGCCGCCGGCCTGGTCGGCACCGCGCGTCAGCTCGACACCTCGCCGCAGACCGCCACGTCGTGGGAATGGAGTGTCATCCGCAGGCCGAACGGCTCCACGGCCACCCTCTCCTCGACGACCATTCGCAATCCCACGTTCACGCCCGACGTACCGGACATGTACGTCTTCCGCTGCCAGGCCACCAGTGCCAGCGGATCGAGCATCAGTACGGTGCTGCTCAATGGCAATGACCCCGCCACGACGTTTACAGTCAGCGTCTTCGGCCCGATCACCGCCGGAGACGAATTCGTCGCCACCGTCGCGGCCCGGGATCCGTGGGGAAACATCGCCGACGGATACACAGGGACGGTGCACTTCACCTCGAGCGACGCCACCGCCACGCTCCCGGGCGACTACACGTTCCTCGCCGGCGAGCACGGGACGCACGACTTCAATATCACGTTGCGCGCGTCCGGATTGCAATCGGTGACGGTGACCGACACGGTCAACGGAGCGATCACCGGGTCCGGAACGTTCTTTGTCACGCCAGCCGAGGCATCGGCGCTCACCGTCACCATGGCTTCTCCGGTAGGAGCGGGGACGCCAACCAACGTCACGGTGACGGCGAAGGACGACTTCGACAACGTGGCCACCTCCTATACCGGCACCATTCACTTCACGAGCTCCGACGGCGCGGCGACGCTGCCACCGAACTACGCGTTCCTCTTCGGGGATGCAGGCGTGCACACGTTCCCGCTCGGCGTGACCCTCCAGACGCCGGGAGCGCAGAGCGTCACCGCCACGGACACGGTCGACGGCTCGATCACCGGAACGGTCATCGTCACCGTCGCCCCGCCCGCCCCAACCGCCTTCTCGGCAAACCGCTCCGGCGCCAACATCTTTCTGGCCTGGAACCCATCCACGGGGGCCGATCACTACCACGTCTACCGCGCCTCCCCCACCTCGGGAGGCTACGCCTTCCTGGTGCAGACCGCGGACACCACCTATCTCGACACCGCCGTCTCCGCCAACACGGTCTATGCCTACAAAGTGCTCGCGCGCGACGCCGCCACCAACCCGTCGCCGTTCAGCACTCCAGATGCCGCCACGACGATCGTCTTCACCGACGAAACGATCGTCAGCGGCACGACCGCCGTCAAGGCCGCGCACATCACGGAGCTCCGGACCGCCGTCAACTCCCTCCGCGCCTGCGCGCTCCTGTCGCCGCTGTCGTTCACCGATACGCCGCTCACCTCCGCCAACCTGATCCGAAAAACGCACATCGACGAGCTCCGCACCGGGCTCACTGCCGCCCGTACGCCTCTCGGCCTCCCGGCCCTGGCGTTCACCGATCCCACCCTGGTCATCGGATCGACCGCGGTGAAGCGGCTGCACGTGACCGACATCCGGACGGGAGTGAAGTAGAATTCACGCCATCCATCGTTCCGCCGTCTTTCCATCGGGGGTCCCATGCAACGGAAGATGCTCGTCGTCGCCGCGGTCTTGATGATCGCCGGAGTTGCGGAAGCAGGACTCTCCAAAGCGGCCCAGCAATGGCGCCGCGGTCCCGAAAAATTCATCATGTCCGATGAAGAGGAGCGGGCCTGGAAGGCCTTGCCTTCCGACGAAGCCGCGGCCGCGTTCATCGACCTCTTCTGGGCCCGCCGCGACCCGTCGGAAGGCACGCCGCGCAACGAGTTCCGGGAAGAGTTCCTCGCGCGTGTTCAGTATGCCGAAGGGGCGTTCAACGAAAAGCGGACGCGCGGCGCCCTCACCGAACGGGGTCAGGTCTACATCCTCCTCGGCCCGCCGGAGACCGGCACGCGCGAGGCCATGACCATGGCCGGGCACTCCGGCATGTCCAGCGCATCCGCGCGCACCGCCGACAACGTCGTCTGGACGTGGCCACGCGAGGTGGCCGTCGCCCTCGGAGTGCCCAAGCTCACCACCACCTTCAACCAGGTCATCAACAGCGACATGTTCACGCGCGACACGAAATCCGGCCAGTTCTCGAACGTCTCCCAGGTCGCCATCCGCAAGAACATCATCCACCCGGAAATGACCACCGCCCCGGAATGGGCGCTGCACCTCGGCAACCAGGCCCTCGCCGGTGCGGGCGCACCCGCACCCACACCCGCGGCAAAAGGCCCCGCCAAAGCCCCCGCCAAAGCCGACGGCCGGATCGGACGCCTCGTGCTCCTGGGCGACCTCGGCGCCCTCAACCTCGACGCCGACAGCGACCCCCTGGCATCGCTCCAACCCATGACCGAATTCGCCAACGACGGCGACCTCGCCTACGTACTCGAATACTGCGGCAGCCAGAGCGCCCTGAAAGTCGAGATGAAAATCGGCAACATGGCCGCCGCCTCCGAGCTCGAGCCCGCCCCGATGAAAGCCGTCGCCGGCTGCGGCGCCGTCCCCGGCATGTTCTCCCTCTCCGGCCTCAAGCGCGGCTCGCACGAGCTCGAGATCACGACCATTGAATCGAACGGCGCCCGGCTGACGACGAAGCAGCGGTTTGTGATCAAGTAGGGGGTTGGGGACGTTGCTCAATAAATACAAAACTGTATAAATACAATTTTGTATATTGACAAGCGCTCCGTCCCGGACCTACCTTCCGGGTCATGAGGAATGTCACCGGTTCACCGGTCGAGCATGAAGACTTCTTCGACCGCCCTCGTGATGTCGCTCGCCTGCAGCGTGAGCTGGCCAATGGCGCCAACGCCCTCCTGACCGCGCCGCGGCGCGTGGGGAAGACGTCCCTCGTGCTCCGGCTGTGCGAGCTGGAGCGTGACGCTGGCCGGTGTGCGGTGTTCATGAACGTCGAAGGCTGTCACGACGAGTTGGCGTTCGCAGAAAAGCTCGTCGACTCTCTGAACGAGAGCGGACTCCATCCGGAGTCACTCAGCCGAATCTCACTCACATTTCGCAAGGCACGCCAGATGTTGAGCGGACTGCGAGTAGGAGCGGCCGGTGTCGATATGGAGATGGGTTCCGCGGAGGATCCAGACCACAGCACCCTGGGCCGCGCGGTAGAGAGCATGTTCCGGAAGATCGAAAGCGGAGAAAAGCCCGTCCTCCTGGCCATCGACGAGATGCCTGAACTGCTCCTCGCACTGAGTCGAGACGATCAGGGCACCGAGCGGGTCAGCCGGCTGCTCCATTGGTTGCGGGCACTGAGGCAGACCTATCGGAAGAATGTGCGCTGGATCTTTCTCGGCTCAATCGGACTGGACAGCTTTGTCGATGATCGACACCTGCGGAAGGCGATCAACGACCTGACTCCGATGAGCCTAGAAGCGCTCGATGACCAGGAAGCCGACCGGTTTCTCTCCGAACTGGGCGAGAGTAACGGGTTGCCGTTGTCGGTCAAACAACGAGCCCTGATCATCGAGCGCATTGGCTGGCCGCTACCCCATCATCTGCAGATCGTCTTCCACGCACTCGTCGATTCCGGCGCGACCGAGGCCAGCACCGCCGCCGTTGACGCGGCCTTCGCTCACCTGCTGCTGCCCAATAGCCTCAGCCAGTTCGACACCTGGCGGCACCGACTCGACGAACAGTTCAGTCAGAGCGACGCCACAGCGGCCAAAAACATCCTTCGTCATCTCTGTCAGCACACCAATGGACGCAAACGCGCCCAAATCCTGAACGCGCTGATGAGCACTCGCAACGCTGCCGACCCTGCTGCGGTCGAAGAGCAACTCGCTCGGCTGCTGCTCATGCTTCAGCGGGACGGCTACCTTCTCGAGAAATCGGGCCGCTACGCCTTTCGCTCCTTCATCCTCCGTGAATACTGGCATCGCCGGGAAGTTCGATGAACCCAACCGCGCCCAGACCTCGCCTTTCCCTTCATCAACTCTCCCTCTACAACACGGGACGGATGTCCGCGGAGCAAATCATCGCCGCCTTCGCGGCCCGGAGGCAGCAGTTCGACCGGATCGTCGCTGATCTCGCCGCTGAAAAACCAAAAAGCAGGGCGCAGCATCATCTCGTTGTCGGCCAGCGTGGCATGGGCAAGACCATGCTTCTCGCGCGCATCGCAGCCGAACTGCGCACGGACTCCGCGCTCTCTGCGCGCTTCGTCCCGCTGGTGTTTGTCGAAGAGCAATACGCTGTGGATCGTCTCTCCAAATTCTGGCTAAACTGCCTCGATTCATTGGCAGATGCGCGCGAGTTGGCCCACGACGCCCAGGGTGTCAAAGAGATCGATACTACGGTCGCTCGCCTGAACGCCGAAGGAATGCGAGCTGCTAAGCAAGACCAGCCATTTGCCGATGAGGTCTATGAGGCATTTGTCCAACTCGCCAATACCGGTGGCCAGCGGCCGGTATTGCTGGTGGACAATCTCCAACTCGTCTTCGAACGACTAGACAATGGCCAGCAGCACAGCCTACGTGAACTGCTCATGCGGCCGGGCAGCCCGATCCTCGTCGGAGCAAGCCCCAGCCCTCCGTCCCCGACCACTGACTACGGTGCAGCGTTTTACGATCAGTTCAAGGTCCACTACCTTCGCCCTCTCGATGAATCCGAGATGCGCTCTCTGCTCGTGCATCTGGCCCAGATCGCGGAGCGCGACGACGTACGCCAGCGGGTCCTTCAGCATCCCGCGCGACTCACCGTGTTACGGCAACTCACCGGTGGTAATCCGCGCACCGCTCTCACGCTTTTTTTCCTCTACGCCGAGGACTTCGCCCCAAGCGTATTCGGCGACTTGGAAGGGCTGCTGGATCGCGTCACACCACTCTACAAAGCCCGCCTTGAGGAACTCACCGCCCAGCAGCAGGTGATCGCCAGTGCGATCGCCAACCGCTGGGACCCCGTGACCGCGGCCAGCTTAGCTGCCGCTACTGGCATGCCTGCCGGCACGATCAGCGCGCAACTCGATCGACTGGAGAAAACGGGCGTCGTTGAACGAACCGAGCTATTCGGCGTAACGAGTACGGGCTATCAGCTTGCCGAGCGCTTCTTCAATATTTGGTTCCTAATGCGCAGCGCCTCGCGCCGACAGCGTCGCGAGGTCGAGTTCCTCACCCGATTCCTCGAAAGCTTCTACGAGCCGGCCGACCGAAGTCGCCTTGCTCGCCACCTTATGGATGAGGATCACTTCAGCCCCGACCGCTATGTCTGGAGTCGCGCCGTCGCTGCCAGTCTTACAGAACCTGAAACCGCGGAGGAACTCAACCGACATGTCGAACTGACCGTCCTACGCGAGGAAGCCCGTGAAACCCAGGCACCGCTGCGCGAGTTGATCGACTTCGACAGCTTGCCGCCGGCCACATTGGCCTTTGACGATCTACGGAAGAAACTCATGTGGCTCGTGCCGGATGACACCGGCATCACGCCTGAGGATTTCGCCAAAACCGTGCTCGGCGACCGGGCGATGTTCCTAAGCGGCGAGCGAGAACAACTCGCAGCAGGCGCCGAGAAACTCGGCCTACATGAATTTCAGAATGTGCTGGACGCCACGCTTATGGCAAGGCTTGCCGATGAGCAGACCTATTCGGTTGAGGCGGTTCACTGGTTCTCTCAGCGTCTCGCCAGCGGACAACTCCGCGCCTTACGCGATGTCGAGGACTGGAACCGAGCCTTTCTTCAGGCCGGCGGAGAGCAATGTATCCAATTGATGTTGGACTCGTTACCCAGCGAGTTCGGTAATGCGATTACAGACTCCAGCTTTGCTCGGATCACCTCGTCTCTACGTCCAACAGCTAACGCGCCGGCATCGCGTTGGAAAAACTGGGGTCGTAACCTACTCAGTCTTACTCGTTACACTGAGGCAGAGGCCGCCTATCGCGTGGCCATCTCTCGCGACCCGCGGGACGCGTCGAACTTCTATTCTCTCGGTAAACTCCTCGATCGACATCTTCATCGGTACCCCGAAGCAGAGACTGCTTATCGAGAAACCATACTCCTCGATGCGACGGACGAATGGCCTTGGTACCGCCTCGCCAACCTTCTCACCCACCATCTTAATCGCCACGCCGAAGCCGAAACAACCTACCGTGAGGCCATTACTCGGAACCCGAAAAATCCATGGCCATGGTATGGCTTGGGCTACGTTCTCCAAGAACATCTTCAGCGCCACGCGGAAGCGGAGGCTGCCTACCGCCAAGCGATAGCCTGCGATCCGGCGCAGGCACCGCTCTGGTACTTCCTTGCTCGTCTGCTTCATCAACTAAAACGCTATGACGAAGCGGAGGCCGCCTATCGCAAGGCCATCGTCAGCGACTCATCATGGGCGACGCCATGGATTGCTTTGGGCAAGCTCTTCTGGAAGGACCTCGCCCGCATTGTGGATGCTGAAAACGCCTATGACCACGCGCTACGACTAGACCCCTTTAACGCAAGAGTGCACCATGAACGGCTATTTATTCGCCGTGATTTAATGGGGGAAGGCCTTCAGGCAAAGGCCCTGCAGACTGGACTGGAGTCGCTTCCCACCGAAAAGCTCTCAGACACTACTCATCTTCACCAAGCCCTCTTTGCCACTTACAGCTCGAATTGGGGATTGGCTTGCGAGGCACTAAGCGAGGCGTTGGCCATTCGTGCCGACGGCTTTTCACATAGAAATACGGACTGGCTGCGCGCAAGCGCGGTTCTATTACACCTCAACTACGGAGCCGAGTTGCTGGTCCTTCTCGACCAACGAGGCGACACCGCGCGACTACGTCCCTGGGTTGAGTCGTTACGGGCCCTCCATCTTGGCGATCGTCGCATTTTGCAGAATGTCGCGCCTGAGATTCGTACCACCGCCGCGGTCTTTTACGACGGCATTGAGAGCTATTTGGAAAAACTGCCGGAGAAAACGCGTCGCCGACCACTGGAGAAAAACCTCCGAACCAACACGAGACGTCGTTGAACAGACCACTGAAGCGGAAGCCTAGGAAGCGAATCGACACATGCCCGGGTCGAAGGCCTACTCGAACCTCAACGCCTCGATCGGGTCCAGCGCCGCCGCTTTCCAGGCCGGGTACCAGCCAAACCCGATGCCGATCAGCGAGCAGACGATGAGGCCGGCCAGGGCCCAGCCCCAGGGGAAGACCATGGCGATGTCGAGCCAGACGGCGATGCCGTTGCCGCCCATGACGCCGAAGAGGATGCCGGCCAGGCCGCCGAGCTCGGAGAGGACGATGGCTTCGAGGAGGAACTGGCGCACGATGTCGTCTTTGCGGGCGCCGATGGCTTTGCGGATGCCGATCTCGCGGGTGCGCTCGGTGACGCTGACGAGCATGATGTTCATGATGCCGATGCCGGCGGCGAGCAGGGCGATGACGCTGACGACGAAGGCGCCGATGCGGATGGTGCCGGCGATCTGGGCGAAGGCGGAGACGAGGGTGTCGTTGGAGTAGACCTCGAAGTCGTTGTCTTCGCTCAGCTTGAGGCCGCGGGCGGTGCGCATGGCCCCGATGGCTTTGTCGAGGGTCTGGTTGTAGGTGGCCTGCGAGGTCGACTGCGTGGCGATGTTGATGGTCCGGTTGGCGCTGCCGAAGTCGCCGATGAAGCGGGTGATGGGCATGATCACCAGATCGTCCTGGCTCTGTCCGAAGGAGGAGCCTTTTTCGGCGAACACGCCGATGATCTGGAACGGCTTCTCGTTGACTTTGATGGTCTTGCCGATGGGGGTCTCGTTGGGGAAGAGTTTTTTCTGGATGTCGGGGCCGACGACCGTGACGTTGCGGGCCAGGTCGACGTCTTCCGCGGAGATGTTGCGGCCGTAGCCGAGCGTGTAGCTGTTGGCGACGAGGAAGGCTTCGTTGGTGCCGACCAGCGTGAGTCCCTGCACCTTGGTGCGTCCGTAACTGGCCGGCTTGCCGCCGTCGAACATCTTGAGGCAGATGGCGTTGGCTTCCCCGCCCATGAGCCGCACGTATTCGCGCGCTTCGTCGAGGCTGATGTTGCGGCGATTGGCGAACTTCTCTTCCGGATCGCTCGTGCTGACGGTGGGGTACTTGGCGAACTGGAAGATGTTGCTGCCGAGGAAACTGAGCCCGCCCTCGATGGACGTCTGGATCACGCTGAGCGCGGTCATCACGCCGATGACGGAGAAGACGCCGATGGTCACGCCCAGGATCGTCAAGCCGGAACGGAGCTTGTTGGTCCGGAGCGCATTGAGCGCCATGCGGATGACTTCAGCGATCGGCATGGCGGTTACTCATAACGCAACGCCTCGATGGGATCGAGCCGCGACGCGGTGAGGGCGGGCGCGAATCCGGAGAAGATGCCGGTGAGCGTGGAGACGATGAGGCCCGTGATGACGAGGCCGGCGGAGAACTGCATCGGGAACGACGGGAAGGCGGCGGCCACGCCAACGCAGAGGAGCCACGACAGCCCCAGGCCGATCACGCCGCCGACGAGGCAGATGGCGATGGCTTCGACGAGGAACTGCAGAAGAATGGTCCGTCGCCTCGCGCCGACGGCTTTGCGTGTGCCGATCTCGCGCGTGCGCTCTTTCACGCTCACGTAGGTGATGTTCATGATGCCGATGGCGCCGACGAAGAGCGCCAGGCCGGTGACGAAGAGTCCCGCCCCGGCGATGCCGGCCTTGATCGGGCCGATGGTGCTGCGCAGCGCCTGCTGCTCGTTGATCTCGAAGTCGTTTTTCTGTTCGGGCTGCAGGCCGCGCACCGTGCGCATGGCGCCGGTGAGCTGGTCTTTGGCGGCCTCCATGCGGTTCTTGTCGACGACTTTCACGCGGATGGAGGTATCGAGGCGCGAGCTGAAGGCTTTCATGAAGGCCTGCAGCGGCACGACGGCGTAGGTGTCGAAGCTGAAGAGGCCGAGGAAGGTGCCCTGCTTGGCGTAGACGCCGATGACGCGGAAGGGAGTGCCGCTGATCATGACGGTCTTGTCGAGCGCCGGCGTGTTCGGGAAAAGCGCCTCGGCGACGTCATAGCCGAGGACCACTACGTTGCGGCCGCCGCGCGACTCCGGCTCGTTGAAGAAACGCCCTTCCTTGAACGCCGACGTCGAGGTGAGCAGGAACTCCTCGGTGGTTCCCTGCGTGAAGACGCCGCGGACTTCGTTGTCGCCGTACTTGACGCTGCGCGAGGTGTTGATCGTCGGAACGGCGGTGACGAGCAGGGAGTTCGGCGTGTCGCGGATGATCCGCTTCAGGTCCTCGGCATAGCGATAGCTCATCGTGCGCCGGTTGCGGTAGTTCCACCAATCGTCGACGTGGTGCCACGGCCACTTCTCGACGTAGAGGATGTCGTCGCCGATGACGGAGAGGCTGCGCTCGAATCCGAGCTCGATGCCGCCGATCGCCGAGCCCATGAGCGTCACGGCGATGATGCCGATGATCACGCCGAGGGCCGTGAGCGCCGAGCGCATCTTGTGCGCGCGCAGCACGGACATGGCGATGCGGAAACTGTCGGCGAGCTCCAGTGCGACGTCACGGATGAACATGTTGGTACCTGAAGCTGCACAGCTGCACAGCTTCACAGCTACACAGGGCAGAAAAGCCTGTGCTGCTGTATAGCTGTGTAGCCGTACAGCTGTGCAGCTGTGTAGCTGTCATTTACTCCCCTCTTCCTTCTCGATAGCCACCTTGGCCCCGTCCTTCAGCCTGCGCGAGATGGCCGTGTACGAGCCGGAGACGACTTCTTCGCCGGGCTGGAGGCCGCTGCGGATCTCGATGAAGGTGTTGTCGGCGATGCCGGTCTCGACCTTCTTCATTTTCACGGTTTCGCCAGTTTTGACGAAGACGACACGCTGGAGTGTACGGCGCTGGGCGCGCTCTTTCTGCTTCTGTTCTGTTTCATTCGTGACGTCGGCGCGGTTGTCGCTGCTGTCCTGGGCCGCTTCTTTCACGCGCTGGCGTTCCTGCTCCTCGGGGGAGAGTTTGCTGCCCGGCGTGCGCACGGTGACGCTCTGGATGGGCACGGCCACGACGCCGCGCACGGTGGCGGTCTCGATGTCGGCGGTGGTGCTCATGCCGGGGCGGAGTTTCACCGAACGATCCGGGATGCTGATCTTCACCTCGAAGTTCGTCACTTCTTCCTGCGTGCCGGCGTTGCGCGTGAGGGCCGTGCTGGCGATCTCGCGCACCACGCCGCGGATCTCGCGGTCGGGGTAGGCGTCGACGCTGATGCGGGCCGAGTCGCCGATCTTCACGTCGACGACGTCGTTCTCGTTGACGTTGACGCGCGCTTCCATCGAATCGAGATCGGCCACGCGCATCACTTCGGTGCCGGCGAACTGGCTGGTGCCGACCACGCGCTCACCGACGCGGCTGGTGAGTGAGCTGATCGTGCCGGTCGTGGGCGAGTAGATCGTCGTTTTGGAAAGCGCCTCGTTGATCTGGCGGAGCGCGCCCTCGGACTGTTGGATCTGGAACTGCGCGGTATCGAGCGCCGCCTTCGCGCTGTCGTAGGCCGTCTTGGCGTTGTTCCGCTCGGAATCGGAGATGAGGCCGCCATCGAAAAGCTTCTGGATGCGCCGGTATTCGGTCTCGGCTTTCGACAGCTCGGCGCGGTTTTGGACGGCCGCGGAGCGCGCGCCGTTGAGCGAGGCCTGCTGCGACTCCACCTGGGCGCGGTAGCTGTCCGGCTTGATGCGCAGCAGCAGTTGCCCCTTGCGCACGACCTGACCTTCCTTCACCGGCATCTCGATGATCTCGCCCGAGACTTCCGGCGCGATCTTCACCTCGGTCTCGGGCTGGATCTTTCCCGTGGCCGTGACGATCTCGGTGATGTTGGTGCGGAAGGCCTTCTCGGTGGTGACGAGGATCGGCTTCTCGCGTTTGCCCGAGACGACCTTCGCCACCACGGCGCCGGCAATCAGCAGCGCAATGACGCTGATAATGATGATCTTCTTGCGCGAACGCTTCCGTTCAGCCATGCCTCTGTACTCCGTAACTCATTGATGAGTATGCATACGATGCGTGCGGGAAAAGTTCTTACTCGGTATAGGAATCATGCAGCTTGACCGGCTTCGCTTTGCGGCGCAAGGCGATGTTGAGCACCTCCACGAAGACCGAGAAGGCCATGGCGAAGTAGACGTAGCCTTTGGGGATGTGGAAGTCGAGGCCCTCGGCGATCAGCGACATGCCGATCAGGAGGAGGAAGCTGAGGGCGAGCATCTTCACGGTGGGGTGGCGGTTGACGAACGCGCCGATCGTGCCGGCGGAGACCAGCATGATCACGACGGCGATGATCACGGCCGCGATCATGACGCCGAGGTCCTTGGCCATGCCGACGGCGGTGATGACGGAATCGAGCGAGAAGACGATGTCGAGCAGCGAGATCTGGATGATGACGGCCATGAGCGAGGGGACGATGCGCTTGACGGCGTCGCCCTCCTCCCCTTCCAGCTTGTCGTGAATCTCGTGCGTGGCCTTGAACAGCAGGAACAGCCCTCCGCCCAGGAGGATCAGGTCGCGGCCGGAAATCTCCTGTCCGATGATCGTGAAGAGCGGTTTGGTCAGCTTGATGATCCAGGCCAGCGAGAGCAGCAGCAGGACGCGCATGACCATGGCCATGGCCAGGCCGATCGAGCGGGCCTTCTTCTGCTGATGGGCCGGCAGCTTGCCCGAGAGAATGGAGATGAAGATGACGTTGTCGAGGCCGAGCACCACCTCCAGGATGGTCAGCGTCAGCAGTGCAATCCACGCTTCCGGATCCGAAAGCCACTCCATGGTGATTCCTCCCTGCCGCGGGACCCGCGGGCGGCGCAGATTGTAGAGGTTTATGGACTTTGGTGGACGGAGTGGACGTTCGTGGACGGAGTGGACACCGACGTCCACTTGGTCCACTACGTCCACCAAGTCCACCACGTATAATCTTGCCGTCCGATGAACCCCTCTACTTTCCAGGCTTTGCGCGAGTTGGGTGCTGTGCCGTTGCGCATCCGCGGCGGCTGCATGGTTCCCTCTCTCGATGACGGGGCTACGGTCATGGTGCGGGGGCGGCGGTTCTACTTTCCGGGCGATGTCGTGGTTTTCCGGACGAATGCGGGCGATCTGGCCGCGCACCGGATGCTGGGATGGCGCCGCGCGGCTCTCGTGACGAAGGGCGACGGCTGCGAGATCCACGATGCGCCGGTCGCGCCCAACGCGATCCTCGGCGCGGTGGAGCTGCCGGTTCGCCTGCGCGACCGCGTCCGGGCGCTGGGCCACTTCGCGGGGATCGCCGTGCGCCGGCTGCTGCGCGGGCTATGACGGAGTTCCTGCGCGAGCCGGCGCTGTTTCCCGCACGCATCGCCGGGGAGACGTGGGGATCGCAGCGCTGCGAGCTCGTGCTGGCCGGCGAGACGTTCCGCATCGAAGGTCTGTCCGAACAGCAGCTCCGCGGTCTCGCCGAGCGCTACGGTTCGCGTCTGCAGGAGCCGTCGGACACCAACCCTGCCGCGGTGCTGCAGATGTTCCGCGCTCCGGCTTCCGACTTTCTCGAGATCGACACGCGCGGCTGGGAGTATTGGGTCGATCTGCAATGGTCCGAGACTGGCTTCTCGCTGAGCGGAATGCGCGTCATGGCCCGCGCGGATGCGGGCCGGGCGGGCATTTGGACTTGCGTCGAGGAGCCGGGCGAGCTGTCCGGCGTGGTCGAGAACGTGCTCCGTCCGCTGCTGGCGGCGCGCCTGCTGTCCACCGGGGGTCTCCTCGTGCACAGCGCGGCGGTGAACGGATCTCTCTTCGCGGGGCGGTCGGGCGACGGTAAATCGACCATGGCCCGGCTCGGTCTCGAGGCCGGGCTGCCGGTCCTGAGCGATGACCTCAACGCGCTCGTGCCGGACGGCAAACACTTCGCGATTGCCCCGCTGCCGTTCACCGGCGATCTCGAACCGCACGAGGTCAGCAACGAGCAAACGCCGCTGCGGGGCGTGTTCGGACTGGAAAAGGGCGACCGCGAGGAGGTCCGCCCGATGATGCTGGCCGCGACGGTCTCGCTGCTGGTGCGCTGTGCGCCGTACGTGAATCAGGACCCGCTGCGCATGCCTCTCCTGCTCGACCGTGCCGCAGCGGTCGCCGCCGGGACCACGCGCGGGATGGTGACGTTCCGGCGCGACGGGCATGTGTGGCCTATACTCGATGTTGGACTCCACGCCCATCAACATGCCGAACCTGACCCTGCAGAGCCGCCTCGCCATTGACCCCCGGGTCCGCTTTCGCCGCTTCGAGAGCGATGGCATCGTCATCCATCAGAAGACGGCCGAGGCGATCGTGGTCAGCGACGTGGCCACGCGGCTCCTGGAAATGACGGACGGCACGCGGACGCTGCAGGAATGCGCCGCGGTGCTGCAGTCCGAGTTCGACGCCCCGGCGGACGTCATCGAGCGCGACGTCGTGCAGTTCGCCTCGGAGCTGGTGGACATCGGAGTGGCGGCGGTGCAGGCGTGACCTTCAACGACATGATGGGCCGCACCTGGGACGAGAACCGGCTGTTCTCCGTCCTGATCGAGCTCACCTACCGCTGCAATCTCGACTGTTTCTTCTGCTACAACGACCTCGGTCTGCGCGGTAAGCCGCTGGCGTTCGAGCAGTACGACGCCCTGCTGCGCGACCTGGCCTCGATGGACGTGCTCAACGTCGCGCTCAGCGGCGGCGAGCCGCTCGCCCATCCCGACTTCTTCCGCATCGGCGCGCGGGCCCGCGAGCTCGGCTTCGTCGTGCGCGTGAAGTCGAACGGACATGCGCTGCGGGGCGAACTGGCCCGGCGGCTGCGCGATGAAGTCGATCCGTTCGTGGTCGAAGTCTCGCTGCACGGCGCCAGCGCCGCCACGCACGACCGCCAGACGCGCGTCCCCGGCAGTTTCGTGCGCCTCATCGAGAACCTGCACGAGATGACGGCCCTCGGGCTGCGCGTCAAGATCAACAGCACTCTGACGATCTGGAACGAAGGCGAGACCGCGGAAATGTACGCGCTCGCCGATTCGCTCGGCCTTCCGCTGCGCTTCGACCTGCAAGTCTCGCCGCGCGACGACGGAGACCGTACGCCGCTCAACGTCGCCCCGACTGACGAAGGCATCCGTGCGCTGATGCGCGTCGAGGATGAGCTGCGCAGCAAACTGCCGGAGATGCCGGAGCCTGCACCGTCGGCTTCCGCGCCGTCCGCGAAACACTGCGGCGCCGGCTCCGCGGCCATCGCCGTCGATCCCTACGGCAACGTCTACCCCTGCGTGCAATGGCGCCGCGCCGTGGCCAACCTGCACGAACGCTCGATCCCCGACATCTGGACCGACGCATTCGGCGGCATCCGCAGCGAAGCCGAGGAAGCAAAACGCGTCGTCTCCGCGCACCCGAACGGCAAGCTCCTCAACTTCTGCCCCGGCCTCGCCGAGGTGCTGACCGGGTCATCCTCGCGCGTGCCGGCGGAGATGGAGCGGATCGCGACGGTTGTGGCGCTGAATCAGTAGGCAGTCCGCGAAGCGTACTGCCTACTAATTCGAAAGCTTCAGCGTCGGGTCCCCGAGCAGGTTCCAGGTCGTGCGCACGTCGTGATCGACCGTGCCGGCCTTGGCGCGGGCCACGAGCTCGCCGATGGTGATGGACGGGTTCGCGGCCAGGATGCGGTAGAGCTCGCGGTTGGCGACGCTTTGCGGGGGCGGGTCGGACATGCCGCTGGAAGCCCAGACGGCGACGGCGCCGCCGTTGGGAACGCGCAGCAGGGCCTCGCCGAGGCTGGTCGAGTAGACGTCGCCAAACAGAGCGTTGAGGCAGGTCATCATCACGTAGAACGGCGTGGAGCCGGACTCACTGAAGGACGCCACATCCTGGGACATCAGGATCGAGGTGTTGCTCCAGCCTTCGATCGAGCCGTGGCCGATGTAGTTCACGATCGAGGGACTGCTGTTGAGTGCACTGAACAGGCTGTTCCGATCCGACGACCAGTCGATGTCGAAGTTCTCCACGCCGTACGCCGCTGGGATGGTGTTTCTCACGCTGACCGCGGCGTCCGCGAAGCTGAACGTCGGGTCGTTGATGTCGGTGACGACGAGCACGCGCTTCGAGGTGGGAGGCGTGTAGCCGACGATCTTGTCGACGACGGCCTGGGCGTCTTCCTCGGTGCGGACGGAGAGACGGCCGAGGTAGATGTTCGGCAAGCCGTCGCCGTCGAAATCGACCAGCCAGTCGTCCGACGCGGCCTTCATGTAGACCGTGGGCAGGAAGCGCGTGGGAACGAAATCGAGATCGCCGTACCCGACATAGTTGCGCGGGTCGAAGCTGGCGTCGCCGACGAGCATGGCGAAGCGCGGCGCCTTCCTCCAGCGGCTCTGCGCGGAGCGGAGGAAGTCGCGGATGGCGTCCGGCGACTTCGAGCCGTAGCCGTATTCGTCGTAGACGTCCTCGACGTCGACGACCATCGTCTCCAGACCCTGCGCCCTGCGCTGCGAAACGAGCGGAGCCAGCGAGTCGATGAATTTCGCATGCGAGAGGATCACGAAGTCGGCGGCATTGCTGCGAGCCGAGATGGTGCTGGGAACGTTCGCGGCGATCGATGCCGGCGCGGAGGCAGTGGAGATCGTCGTGGCGTACAGCACGCGCTCACCCTGGTCCTGCGGAATGGCCGCCAGCGCATACCCGCCGCCCGCGGCGATGACGCGCGACTCCACCTCTTTCGGCTGCAGAGGATCGGTGATGTCGAGGACCCGGATGTCGGAACCGGAGAAGCCGGACACGGTCGTTTCGCGAGCGCCCGTGGCCGGGTAACGCAGCGCGTCGCCGTCGGCGGCGTACGTGTGCGGATACGTGAGCTGGAGATAGTCGACGAACGAGATGTCGAACGAACTGGCCACACCGGCCAGGAGCACTTCATTGTGGCCGGAGTGGATCGCCGACAGCGGGAGCGTGAACGTGGCCGAACCGTTCTGCTGTCCCCAGAACTCGATGAAGCCGATGGGGGCGCCGTTCAAAGTAACACTGACCCTGTGATCGGTGAGCGTGGCGCCTTGCGCGGCCACCTTCAGGGTCACTGAACCGGCGGCGGCGAGGTTCGACACTTCGAAGCTCTGATTGGTCGGATCCGAATAGATGACCGAGCCGAAGAAGCTGTTTCTGTCCTCCGCGCCGGCCTGGGCAGCGAAGAAGATGAAGCGCTCTCTCCGCTCCAGCGTGACCGGGAAGCTGGCCGCGGTCACCGGCGCGGCCTTGACCTTGCCTTTCGGCTTGAAGCGCAGGCCGTTGCCGTTCCCATTCACCAGCCAATAGGTGCGCGTGCCGGAGTAGGTCGAGTCCATGCCGATGGCGTAGAACTCGAGCACGTCGGAGGCGTCCCAGCTGCCGTCGCCGCCGTCGTTCACGGCGATCGGGATCTCCTGGCCGTCGACATAGAGCGCGAGCGTGCGCGGGTTAGCGCCCGGGTCGAAGCCGGTCGCGGCAACCTCCGCGCGGGAGATCCGGTAGTAGCCCTCACGGGAAACTTGAATCTTCGCGGCGGGCTGGCCGGCCAGTTCGAACTGACGCGCCAGGGCGACGTCGTTGGCGTTAGACGATGGCACCGCAGTGGCGATCATCCGTGGCGAGGTTTCTTTCCCGGCGATGGGCGCCCGCAGGTCCGCCAGCGTCGGCGAGTCGGCCGACTGCGAGGCGAAGCCTCGGACGGACGACTGCGATGCCGCGCGGGTCACGACCGGGCCGTGCAGCTTGCGCGTGCCGTCGAAGTCGACGCTCTCGATCCAGTACACGGCACCGGATACCGGGCGGCGATCGGTCCAGCGATACGAGAACCCTGCCTTCACTTCGGTGCCGGCGATGAGCGTGGAGCCGGCGACGAGGGAGGCGTTCACGCGCACGCGCGCCGCGCCGGCCTCGCGATAGATGTTGAAGCCGAGGTTGTTGCGCTCCCCCGACGTGTTCCAGCGCAGATCGACCGTGTTGCCGCTTTGCAGGGCCTGAGAGCTGAACATCTTGACAGCGGTGGCCGAGACCACGGTGACCGGGGCCGAGGAGCTGTTGTTGCTGGGGACGGGATCGGTCTGCGTGGCGGCCACGGTGGCGGTATTCGTGAGAGTCAGCCCCGAGGCCGAGGCATCGACGGTGACACGCACCGCGATCGACGCCACCTGTCCGTTCGTGAGCGTGCCCACCGCGCAGGAGACGGTACGCGTGCCGGCGTTGTAGGAGCAGGTGCCCTTCGACGTGGTGGCGGAAACGTACGTGAGATTCGTCGGCAGCGGGTCGGTGACGGCCACGTTCGTGGCGGTGGCCGGACCGTTGTTCGTGACGACGAGGTTGTAGACCAGCGTGTCCGCGGTGCGCACGGGATTGGCGGAAGGCGTCTTCACGATCTGCACGTCCGCGGACGTGGCCGAGCCGACCAGCGTCGAGGCCGACGAGGTGTTGTTCGACGAGATCGAATCGGTGGTGGTGGTGGAGACGGTGGCCGTGTAGTTGATGACCGTGCCGATCGGCGTCGCCGAACCGACGGTCACCGTGAGCGGGAAGCTGGCGGTCTGGCCCACGCCGAGCGTGGCGATCGTGCAGGTGATGGTTCCGGCGGAACCGGGAGTCGGCGTGCCGGGCAACGGAGACGTGCTGCAGCTCCAGCCGGCCGGGAAGTCGATGTACGAATAGGTCGTGTTGGGAGGCGTCGGGAACGTGACCACGACGTTCTGCGCCGGGAGGACGCCGTTGTTCGTCACGGTCTGCGTATAGAGGATGCTCTCGCCGGGAACGACCGGGTCCGGGAAGTCGCTCACCACGATGCCGACGTCGGAGCTGTTGGCGGCGATGATGTTCGTGCTGGCCGTGGCCACATTGTTCTGCGTGTACGGCTCCGTCGTCGAGGTCGACGTGTAGGCTTGGCTGCTGAGGTTCGTGCCGATGGAGCCGCTGGCCACCAGGTTCAGGCTGAACGCGGCCGACTCACCGACGGCCAGTGACGTGTTCCTGGTGCACGTCACCGATCCCGCCGGCACGGGGTTACAGGTCCAGCCCGCGCTGGGCGTGGTCACCGAAGTGAAGGTGCTTCCCGCCGGGATCTGCGTGACGAACGTCGGGTTTGCCGCAGCGATGGGGCCGTTGTTCGTGACGGTCTGCGTGAATGCGAACGAGCTGCCCTGCACCACGACCGCGGGAACGGTGTTCGTGATGGAGAGATCCACCTGCGTGGCGCCGATCACGAGCGTGGTCGTGCTGGCCACGTTGTTCGAGGGGGTCGGGTCTTCGTGATTCGAAGCGATCGTCGCCGTGGCCGGGATGATCGTTCCGCCGCTCACGCCCGCGCCGACGGTGACGCCCAGGGTGTACGAGGCGGACGCGCCGGACGCGAACGTCGCGTTGGGCGTGCACGTGGCCACGCCGGAGACGACCGCGCAGGTCCAGCCCGCCATGGTCATGGAGTTGAACGTGGTGTTGGGCGGGATGGGGATCTTGAGCGACCCGCCGTCCGAGGTCGTGACCGGGCTCAGCCCGTTGTTGGTCACGGTGCCGGTGTAGGTGATCGTACCGCCGGGCAGGACCGGATCGGGGGAATCGGCGATCGTGACCTGGAGGTCCGCGGCGGCGTTGGCGGTCACGGTGAGACCCGACACGCCGGAGTTGAAGTCGGTGTTGTAGTGATAGCTCGAGCCGGAGAAGTCGTAGATCAGGGCGCGCAATTGCGAGCCGGCCACGGGGGTGGCACCGAGGATCTGTACGGTGAAATAGGTGTTCACGTTGCCGCCGGTCTTGCCGCCGGGATAGTTCACCGGGCCGACGCAGGCGCGCGTGGTGTTGTCCCATCCGCAGGCATCTGCGTAGATGGTGGTGTTGATGGCCGCCGTCGGCTGGTCGTAGACCGAGTACGAGGAGAGCAGCCGGAAGCTCGTGTTGGTCAGGTTGACGAAGTGCTCGAGCTGCTCATAGCCGCCCGGGGCCGTGCTCCAGAGGACATTAAAGGTGTAAATGCCGCCGACCTGGAGCGACGTCGGTCCGGTCAGGCCGTTGACGGTGTTGCGGTTCTGGGAGTTCAGCTTCTCGATGTAGAGCTCGCGGCCCGCCGGAGTGACGGCCGAGAGCGCGCCGCTGGTGGCGGTGACGGTGTAGCCCTGTGTGGTGAAGTACGCGGCGTTGATGCGCGTGATCTGTCCGTTGAAGTAGAAATCCTCGCAGCGGTCCGGCTTGAGCTCGCTGCGGGTGATGGTCGAGTTGTCGGCCAGGTTGATGTACGGATTGACCGCACCAACAGTGTTGTAGGTGGCCACGACCGGAGCCAGGGTCGTTGCTCCCTTGTTGCAGGCACGCGCGCCGACCATGAAGGTGTCCGGACCGTCGTTGTTCGGCGGCACGGCCTTGTTGCTGTCGAGCCCGATGACGTTCCAGCTGATCGGGTCGATGCAAAGCGTCGGCGGCGAGGCCTGGTTACAGGTCTGCGCATTCGCGCGGATTGTCAGGAATAGGAACACTGACACCGCAACAAGGGCAATTTGACGACGCATGAATGGGCTCCCTTTGGATGTGGACCTGTACGGACCTGCACGCGACTGCCCCGGACCCGAGCATTCGCGACTCTCTCACCAGGGCAGTTTAGGGCGCCGCCGTCAAAATTCGTGCTTTTTTCTCTCAGCGGCGCGCCAAATCGCCGGACACGGAAAGAACGCAGCAGACAGGGGGGAGCTTCCCTGCCTGCTGCTTCTGGTCAACTTATTTTAAGAGTTGACCGGGCCCAGCGGGCAGGCGCCCGCGTTGGCCTTGGACGGAGGCGTCGGCCGGCAAATGGCGGCCATCGCCTCCAGCGGCTCGCGCGAAAGGATGCGCGGGGGTGAGTACGGCTTTCGTCCTACCGGTTCGTCATTCGCCGGATGGGGTTGGCGTTCCGCCATTGGTCATCTCCTTGGGCAACTCCAACGCGATAGCAGGATCCCCGAGCAGCACGTAAATACCCGCCGTGTCGCTGGGGTGTGCGGCAAGAGTCTGAATGATGAGGTCCCCCAGACGCAACTGCGGCTTCGATGCCGCCAGCTGGATGAACGCTCTCTGCAGCTCGCGTGCGTTCTCGTGATTGGACAGGCCCGTTGCGGACCAGACCGCCAGCGCGCCGGCATCGGCCTGGCGCGTCAAGGCCGGTCCCAGCGGCTCGGCGATGCCTCCGACTTCGAACCGGTTGATGGTGCAGGTCATGGCCACCAGTACCGGCAAACGTCCGTCATGGACCAGGGAAGGTGCATCTCCCGCGGTGATCACGCCGGCCCCGGAAAGCTGATCGAACCCGCCGTGTCCCACCCAGTTGACCAGAGGCGTGCCGCCGGTCCAGCTGCCGATCAGGCCGTCGCGTGTGGCCTGGGCGCCGATCTCATCCATGTGCAGGCGCGCTCTGGGACGCGTCAGGACCGGTTGCGTTGCTTCGTCGCTGGCCTTGCCGAAGTTCGTGCCGCCTGCGTCGACCGAGTCCGCGGCGAAGACGATCGGGTCGTCATCCGCGGAGGCGGTGTGATTGCGGAGCTTGTCCACGTACGCCAGCAGCTCGGCGTTGGTGGAGACCGGGATGCGGCCGATGGCCACATCCGGGATGCCGTCGTTATTGGCGTCGGCCATCTTCGAATCGGAAGCAAACAGGCCGCCGTCGGTCTTGATCATCATCGGCGGCACCGGGCCCGGGGCCTGCTGGATGCCGCGATAGTCGAGCGTGCCGGTTCCGGCCAGAACCACATAACGGGGGCGCTGCAACTTCTGCTGCATCGCCGCAGCGAGGTACGCGCGGATCGCGTGCGGCGTGGTCTGGCCGTAGCCGAACTCGTCGTAGATCTGCTCGAGATCGACGACCGCGGTGCGCAAACCGTCGCGTTGCCGCAGCGACGCCAGCGCCTCGGCGCCGGAGCGCATCGACAGCGGTGCGATCACGACGTAATCGGGGCGTTGCACGGCTTTCGACGGCTCGAGCGATGAACGGTAGGACGCCGGAGCCACGAACTGCTGCGCGGCGAACACCGCCTTCGTCGAAGACGGCAGCGCCACGGCCAGCGACCCGGCATTCAGCGTTCCGCCGGTGAGCACCTTCGGCTGCAGGCGGTTGGTGATGTCGAGCAGAAGCGGGGTGGCGGTGAACGGTCCGGCCGAAAGCACGGTGGTGAGGTTCGCTTCGAGCGCACCGTTGACCGGCCGCGCGTAGCGCTGGTAGCGGAGCGTGAAGCCGTCGATGTAGAACACGTCGAACGGGTCGGACGGGTCGAGCACTCCTTCGATCTCCACCTCGTTCGCGCCGTCCTGGAGAACGGCCGCCGGGAGATTGAACGTCGAGGTGCGGGAGTTGAGCGAGGACCAGTTCATCGCGCCCACCGGCACGCCGTTCAACTTCACGTTGGCGATGTGCGAAGCGTCCTTGAGGGCGCCCTGCAGGCGCACTTCGAGCGACGCGCCGCTGCTGCTGGCCACGTCGGGAGCCGTGAACGAGAACGTCCTGCGGCCGACGTTGGCGTCGCCGCTGACGATGTACTCCCAGAACCAGTAGTCGCTCTCCGGATCGAGCGGGAGGACCGCCGCCGCGAAGGCGTCGGTCTCGACGTCGACCTTCGACTTGAATGACGAGAGGCTGGCGTTCGAGCCCGCCACGGCCACGTTCGGCATCCGGTCGCCCTTGTCGAGGTCGATGCGGTAGATGCGATCGTTCGAATAGAGGGAGTCGCTCTTCTCACCGAAGAAGAGCACGGAGTCCGAATCCGACGTGAAGGCAACGTCTTTGCCGCCGGCCGTGACCGACAGGCTGCCTTTTTCGGCGCTGTTGGCGATGTTCTGGACCGGCTTGCCGAACCGCGTGGCCAGTTCCGTGAACGGCACGCGGACGATGCCGGTCTCGCGCACGCCCACCATCACGGCCGTGGTCTTAGCCGCGTCAGCGGCGATAGAGGGAGCGGCTTCCGCGGATGCTCTCAGCCGAGCCGGACGCTCGCTGTGCTTCTCGGCATCCGGACCCAGGCGGTGATACGTGGTCAGCGGTCCAACGCGGTTCGCCTTGCCGCCGGCGGTGATTTCTTCGAGGTAGTAGCTCTCGGACACCGACCGGTCGTCGAGCTCGTACTTCTGCCGGCCCGCGGGAATCAGCGAGTCGTTCACCTTCGTCCCATCGTTGCGGTAGAGGTTGTAGCCGATGGTTCCAGCTTCGGAAGCCGCCGTCCACGCCACATGTCCGCGGTCTGCCTCGAACGACGAGAGCAGGGCCTCGGTCACCGCCGCGACGACGACCCTGAGCTCGCAGATCCCGCCGAGACGGTACGTGGCCCGGGCCTGGGTGGTGTTGCCGGTCTCGTCGACATACGTGGCGCGGGTTCCGTTGCCGGAGCCCGGCGTAGCGGTGGCGTTGGTGGTCGCGACCGCCGGGGTCACCGTGATGTCGTACGCCATCGTGGCGGTCCCGCCCGCGGCGAGCGTGCCCGGATTCCAACTGACGTTGCCGGTTCCGCCGACCGACGGTGTGGTCGGAGTCCCGCCCTGGCTCACCGACACGGGTCCGGCGTAAACCGTTCCCGAGCCGGGCACGTTGGCGATGACCAGGTTCGTGGCGCTGAAGGTGATGGGGAAAGCAGTCGGATTGACCACGCTCACCGTCACCGTGTAGGTCTGGGCCACGCCGATCGCGGGTGCCGGCTGGGGACCGTTGAAGGCCGTGAGGGACTGCTTGAGATACGGCTTCACGGGTGCCGTGTTGCCGTCGGTGGGCAGGTAAAGCCGGAACGTGGCCGGGAACCCGCCGGACACGATCGGGTTGGCCGTGGGCGGGGTGGCGCCGACGAGGTAATTGCCGAGATACAACGTCTCGTAGTTCCCGCTGGTATTGATGTACGTATTGATCGTGGAGAAGAGCTCCCAGATGCCGTAATCGACGCTGAGCTGGTTGCTCGTGAAGTTGGTGAAGCTGGTGAAGTTGTCGGTGGCGTTCGGCATCCACGTGTTATCCGGGGAGAGGCTGGCGCTGTTGAACGTCTGCACGTAGGTGCCGAGCCGGCTCGTATACCTCTGACTGCCTACGTCCCTCCCTGCCGCGTGGTCGCGGTCGAAGTCGCTGTGCTGACAGGTACAGCCGCCCACGACCCAGGGATAGATCGTGGTCGACTTCGTGTTCCCGCCGCTGCCGTCGGGGTTGACGCCAAACGAGACCATCGAGTCCGCATAGACGTTGAACTCCGTGCCGGCGGATGAGCTGTCGCCGTCATGCGCGCGGATGCCGACGGCGTTGATGTCGTCGCCGACGGCGGTAGTCATGTCGACCTGCAGTTCCCAGTGGCCGGCAGCCGGGGCCGCGCCGTCGGCGATCTGGACGTTGTCGATAAAGAAAAACTCGGTGCCCGTGAACGCACCGTCGGCGACCACGAAGCGGATGCGCGTGTTGTTGGCGATGAAGTTGGTAATGTCGAAGCTGGCGGTCCCGGTCACATCGTTCGCATACGTGACCAGGGTGGTCCACGAGCCCCCGCCATTGCCCGAGACCTGGACAGTGATGGTGTCGGGATCGTCGAGATTGCCGGACGTGCGGTAGCTGTACGTGAGGTAGGCCATTCCCATGTTCAGCCCGGGCGTGCCGAGGAGATCCGCTTCGCGATAGATGAGGGGCTGACCTCCTACCTCATCGTGAAAACGCAGTTCACCGCCCGTCACTTGAATCGCGCCGCCTGTCGCCCCACCGCCACCACCGTCGGTTTCGGTCCAGTCCGACGCCCAGCTGTTCGTACCGGTGCTCAGGTTGTAGGCGTTGGACGCAAACGCATCGGCCACTGTATTTCCGGTGGCACTATAGAAAACCAGCCAATTACCGTCGGCGCCCGTCGGGCCGGCATTATTGCCGGTCGTGAAACGCGGCGTTACCGCCGCACCCGCGGGATTGAACAACCGGTATGCTGCCGTGGTGTCGTAGCCTCCACGGTCACGATCGCGGTTCAGGGGACCTTCCGTGGCACTGACGCCGACGTCGGCGTCATAGAGATCGACCTGCAGCTTGGTCGCGCCCGCGGGAACCTCGATGAAGTAGCGATAGGGCCCGGTGATGGCAATGGCATCGTTATCGGATACGAAGTCCCCATTCGCCGTGCCCGCGTCCTGGCCCTGGGGCATGTGCAGGGCCCCGGTCGTGGCACCGGCCGTAAACGGCCCGGTGGACCCGGCATGAAGAGGCACAGCGACGGCGAAAGCTAGCGCGCACACCCCAGCTGCAAAATAGCGTTGGCCCATGAAAAGATGATCGCATGACGCCATGTGAAAATTCCGCAGCAAAACGTCACGATTGCGTGAGGCGGAGGGCCTTTTTTCCGAAACCAGCCTGTATGGCGAACAGAGCCATTCCCCCGAGACCCGTTGCACAATGCCCATCGTGAAAGCGATCCTCGCGCTCGATCAGGGGACGACCAGCTCGCGCGCGATCCTCTTCGATGTGCGCGGCGTCGTGCTGGCGGTGGCGCAGCGGGAGTTCCGGCAGTTCTATCCGCAGCCAGGCTGGGTCGAGCACGACGCGCAGGAGATCTGGCGGACGCAGATCGACGTGGCGGCGGAATGCATCGGCCGGGTCCCCGGCGTCGAAGTGGCGGCCATCGGCATCACCAATCAACGCGAGACCACCGTTGTCTGGGATCGCGCCACCGGCACACCCATCGCCAACGCCATCGTCTGGCAGGACCGCCGCACCGCTTCCTATTGCGACGAGTTGCGCGCCGCCGGTCACGAAGCGCTCTTCCGCGCCCGCACCGGTCTCCTGCTCGACCCGTATTTCTCCGGGACGAAACTGCGCTGGCTGCTCCAGAACACGACGGCTCAAGACCTCGCCTTCGGCACGATCGATTCCTGGCTCATATGGAATCTCACGCGCGGCCGCACGCACGTGACGGACGTCACGAACGCCTCACGCACGCTGCTGTTCGACATTCACCGCTGCCAATGGGACGACGAGCTCCTGGCGATCCTCGGCATCCCGCGTGCGCTCCTCCCCGAGGTATGCAGCTCCAGCGGGATCGTGGCCACGACCGCGGAAGGCCTGCCCTTTCCCGCCGGCATCCCCATCGCCGGAATCGCCGGCGACCAGCACGCGGCGCTCTTCGGCCAGCGCTGCACGCGCGCCGGCATGGCCAAGAACACCTACGGCACCGGCTCCTTCGCCGTCATGAATACCGGCGGCGAGGCGGTGACCTCCTCGCACGGCCTCTTGTCCACCATCGCCTGGAAGCTGCAGGACGAGCCGGTGCAGTACGCCGTCGAAGGCAGCATCTTCGTCACCGGTGCCGCCGTGCAATGGCTGCGCGACGGCCTCGGCATCATCAAGACCGCCGCCGAGATCGAGCCGCTCGCCGCGTCCGTGCCCGACACGAACGGCGTCGTCTTCGTCCCCGCCTTCACCGGCCTCGGCACCCCGCACTGGGACGCCTACGCGCGCGGCACCATCGTGGGCCTCACGCGCGGAGCCACCAAAGCCCACCTCGCCCGCGCCACGCTCGAGGCCATCGCCCTCCAGAGCGTGGACGTGCTCGAAGCCATGCGCGCCGACTCCGGCATCGCCCTCACCGAGCTGCGCGTCGACGGAGGCGCCTCCGCCAACGACCTGCTCATGCAGATGCAAGCCGACTTCGCCGGCATCCCCGTCATCCGCGCCCGCATGAGCGAGATCACCGCCCTCGGCGCCGCCTACCTCGCCGGCCTGGCGGTTGGCTTCTGGCCCACCGAAAACGAGATCGACATCCAATGGATCGCCGACCGCACGTTCACGCCGAGCCTCGACGTCGCGCAACGCGCGCGGAAAGTCGAGGCATGGCGACGCGCGGTGGAGCGTGCAAAGGGGTGGGCGGGGTGAAACAGTCGCAGAGTCTCAGAGTCGCAGAGTCTCAAAGGAAGGCGCGGCTGCATCTCTCCTCTGAGACTCTGAGACTCTGAGACTCTGCGACTTCGGCTCTCCCTGCCTCCTTCCCGTGACGCCACCGTCCCGCGCCGATGACACGCTCGCCGGAAAACCCCGCGTTTCCCCTCGTATTTTCAGGCGCGCCGACCGCATAGAATCCGCGCTGGAGGATTCATCATGCGTCGCGTCTTACTATTCATCGTCCTGCTCACGGTCTCCGCGGTGGTCACGGCGCAGGAGGCACAGGAGGAGCGCCGGAGCAACAGCGACTGGAAGCCGTCGAGCCAGAACGGCTGCATCGGCGGGAGCACCTGCCGCGAGCGGCGCCTGCGCGTCGAGCTCGAGGACAAGCCGGTCCTCGCCGTCCGCTTCAAAGCCCACGATCAGATCGGCACCAAGGCCGAGGGCGTGCTGCGCGTCAAGATCGACGGCAACACGATCGACGGCCACCTCGACATCCCGCGCCGGGGCGAAGTCTTCACCCTCGACGTCGATGAGCTGAGTGGACGCTATCTCGTCTTCGAAGCGGCCACCGACGACGAAGTCGAGATCAGCGAGATCTCCGTGCTCTATTCGCGCGAGCGTCGCCGCATTCCGCGCGACCCGGACTGGGATCGTCCCCGCAACAACCCCGGCCGGCCGTCGGGCGGCGGCTGGCGCTCCTATCCGCGTGCCGGAGGATGCATCGGCGGCGATGAGTGCCGCAAGAACGGCAACCGCATCACCGTCGCTCTCGAAGACGCGCCGGTCCTCGGCGTGCGTTTCTATGCAAAAGACGACATCGGCACGCGCGCGGAAGGCAAGCTCTCCGTGCGCATCGACGACACGCAGGTCGGCTTCTACATCGACGTGCAGCGCGCCGGGAAGCGCCACGAGATCGACGTCGAGAACGTCTTCGGCAACAAACTGATCATCCAGACCGCGAACGACGACGAGGTCGACATCAGCGACATCGAAGTGCTGTACGGACGCGGACGCCGCGGCGGCAGCGGCGGTGGCGGATACGGCGGACGCCGCGAGATCACCCACGAAGGCGGCTGCATCGGCGGCGACGAGTGCGGCGGCCGCAATGCGCGCATCCGCATCGACCTCGACGGCCGTCCCGTGGAATCGCTGCGCTTCTACGCGCGCGACGACATCGGTACGCGCGCCGGCGGCGAGCTGCGCATCCGCATCGACGACGAAGTGCTGCAGTACGCGCTGGACATCCCCCGCGAAGGGCGGACGTTCACGATCGACGGCAAGAACATCGCCGGCGACTACCTGATCATCGAGCCTGCCGAGAACGATGAAGTGGTCATCAAGGACATCCGCGTGAAGTTCTGGGACGGTGGCGACGACTGACGCGACCGGATCCTGGGCGTCCCCAATCCTGAGCGAAGCGAAGGATCAATGGAGCAGTTCGCGAGAAATGATCCGTTTAGACATCTCTCGTGGCTCCGCAGCTGTCGATCGCGCGCTGCTCCATTGATCCTTCGCTTCGCTCAGGATGTGACGGTGGCGGCGACGACTGACGCGACCGGATCCTGGGCGTCCCCAATCCTGAGCGAAGCGAAGGATCAATGGAGCAGTTCGCGAGAAATGATCCGTTTAGACATCTCTCGTGGCTCCGCAGCTGTCGATCGCGCG